>ULWC01053071.1_pt1 | contig 13898 bp, 7 predicted proteins | sample 1959931 | NCBI WGS metagenome assembly ULWC01 (sample SAMEA4835801, study PRJEB28245) | human gut metagenome | biome: gut microbiome; material: fecal sample | place: Denmark | collected 2008
ATTGACCTTGTAAATACCAGGCTCATATTTTCCGCTTTCTGGCTGTTCAGCCGATGCCTCGCCGCTGATCAAGCTCTTAAACCGCTCCCAATCCCCTCTCTCGATGATCTGGCTCGGGCAGTGCTTGCTACAGATATCATAGTGGCGGTATACGCGGCTGGCCGGGATGCCGGTCTCCCGCATGATCTCTTTGACGACCGTGGCTGTGTTCTGGAAGGCCTGCTCATAGTCATATCCTTTTTGCACGCACATTTCCACGCCGATGCTGCTACGGTTTCCATATTTTCCAAACAGATTCGTTCCTCCGTAATTGACGCCTACATGCCAGCATCCGCGGCTGTGTGGTGCTGCCTGATACGCCGTTTCTCCATCATCAACGTAATAGTGGGCAGACATATTGGACAGCTCACCATTATGCTGCGCTTCTGCGTGTGTGCGGGCATCGGCGCCCGCTCTGAAATTATCTGTGTTGTGGACTACAATACACCGCGGATCGTTCTCTTCGTAGGTGTTCTGGTTGCTGATAAAAGATCTGTCAATTCTCATGATACTTCCCTTTCTCCGGCAGATTTGCGCCGGCGCAAAAGAGGACGGTTATTGGCCGCCCTCACTCTGTTTTCTGTGTCTGCTTGATAATCTGATTCACATAGTTGCTCAGCCCAGCGACGAGAATTCCCTGCGTGACCGCCGTAAATACTGCCATTGCCGCCTGCTGACCGGTGCACACCTCACTGGTGGCCAGCACCCAAATCGCGCAAAGTACAATGCTCACACCACCCAGAATCAGTGGAATATACTTGTCCTTTACAGCCTGTGCCTGTTTCAGGCCCATGCCCAGGAAGTACAGGACAATAGCTACAATGATCAGTTCCGGTTTTACATAATTCATAATCTGTTCCATGTCAATCGCCTTTCTTTTTTAAGTGTAATTCATCAATTTCCTGCTTCATCTTTGTGATCATACCGTTTCCACCAAGCACATGATAGGCTTCGTACATCTCGCAGAAGTTCTGGTATGCATAGGATGGGATGTCTCCAAGCTGTGTGTACTTGCTGTGGTACTCAATCAGCTGGACTCTGAGTAGTAACATAGTTCCCTTACTGTTCGCGTCTCGATCCCTTTTCTGATTTTTTAAGAGCCAGACGATGTAGCCCAGCAGCACTGGAAGTGCTATCGTATATGTCTGCATTAATATTTCATTCACTGCTCTGTCTCTCTTTCCCACTATTGAACGCAGAAGAAGGACCGTTTCCGGCCCTACTCAGTTTTTCCCTTTTCTTCCAGCTCTGCAGTGTACTTATCATACTCGTCCCAGATGTCATTCTCAAATTTATCAACAACATCATCGATATCCTTTTTATTGGCACGATACTTTCTACCGTTGTTGATGTAGCGATTGATGATTGGAACATCCGGATGTTTTGCATCCATATTGGCGTCCATAGACACAACGGTCTCGCCGTCAACTGTGATGATTCCAGAATAATGAATGTCCTTTGTGTAAGTTGCTTCTACTTTCATGTTATTTCCCTCCTGTTATTTGATTTTTTTACGTTAAGCCGTTCTTTTCCACATGTAACATGTGATATACGGCTGAACAACCGACTGCTTTGTATTTCCTGCCGAATCTGTATAATTTAAGCGTGCTGATCCTGTCCCAACAGTTCCTTTCCAAGTCATTCGGCTTATACTTGCAGCTATACCTGATCCATGTCGTCCTCCATTCGATCCTCCCTCGAGATACATGCTGCCATTGTCAGCACCGACGGTTTCAAGATGTTTGTGAGATAGATTTATAGTTTTAGAACCACCTGTTTTTTCTACGTAGCTAAAATCAGAATCAGATGCATTAACTCCGATCGGCACTCGTCCAGTTCCCCAAGCGACCCATGTGCCTCCAAACAGATTCTTTGGGTTCGTGGAATTTGCAGACATATAGATAGAACCCACTGGATATATCAGTTTTGACAATGTTGTCATATTGATCTGGACAGCTTCCAGGGCTATATCTTTCGATGGGACATCCAGTTTTATTCCATCTGCCGTTTCTGTTATACACGCTTCAATATCGTCTGCTTCATCTGGATCCGTTGCTTTTCCCTTGAACATTCCAATGTGTATATTGTTTTCTGATGCAAAAAGCTGTCTTGTATATCTGTTTCCATTTGAATTGTGCTGCATTTTAACGAGAACTTTATCATCACCTAATAGGGCCGTATTCTGTCCGCTTACTGTTAAAGTCGGATCTTTTCCTCCATATGTCCACATCTGCTCATATTTAATCTTTCCTTTTCCACCGCACAATTCAATGACCGCGTCCGTAGCATTTTTCCCAAGCTGAATCAGCTTTTCACCGTAGCTGGCCAATACAGTTCCTGCCTGGTTAAGGATTTCGAAAGCTGATGATGATATCTTTGTTCTATATCCAGACCAGGAACCATTTGTTTTATTTCCGATCTGGAGACCGACTCCGGATGTGAATTCCATAAAGTTCGTTGCTGTTTTTGCAGCATTCTCAGGATTTATTCGATAAGAAAGATTTTGCAATGTACCCGTTGTTGGCTCTGCTGTCTGCGTAGTATTTGATAAAGCCCAAGAAGTATATTTTCCAGAAATAGTATATGTTCCCCAGCTATAAGACCAAGGGAGGTAAATCCACACGTCACATTTATTGCTTGCTGTGGCTCTAACCTGAACTTTCAAATCGTCACAATTTTGCCGGGTAACGCTGACGCCAAATGCCGATGTGGTTGACGCGGACGACTGCCAGCCGTCTTTAATAACGATTTCAGCTTGAGAATTTTGATAAGCATATCCATTATATCCGCTTCCTGTATAGACATTGATGATAAAATTGCTATTGTCTCCTGCTGATGTAAGAGTCCCAAGTTTTGACCATACAATCTGATTTGATCCACCGGTAAGCGGATAGCATTTGATATCCGACTCTCCTTTATCACCTTTATCTCCCTTACTGCCGGTAGCCCCTGTTGCACCCCTCGGGATAATTGTATGGCTTATACATAAACCTTTCAGATCTCCAGATGCAGTATTACTCCGATAATAAGCAACATGAGCATTTTTTGTATCTGTCGCCGTTCCAACGATTGCAAACATATCACCAATCCGGCAACCATTACGGATACCAGATGTGCTGGACCAAGTTTCCTCATGATTGATAGTACCGTACGTAGTCCATCGAGACTCAGTAAAGGCATCTCTGACTACGTTTGCTACAAGACTATAGCCCTGTGATCCGGTGGCACCTGTAGTGCCTTTATCCCCCTTATCTCCTTTTGTCCCGGTTACACATACTGCGGTAGTTGTTGAAGATGTATTATCGGTATAAGTGATAACAGACCTGGCCCAGATATACTTTCCATTTTCCCATCCAGGATAAGTCGTTCCCCATGAACCGCCATTCAAAGATGTCGCAGAAGTTGATTTGTAATACTGTTCTACGATAGATTTTACACCTTTACCAGTCCCTCCAGTATCTCCTTTATCACCTTTCGATCCCTGTGCTCCGGCAATGCATACTCCATTTTGATTCGGGGAATAGGTTTTGTTTCCAGACCCATCAATTGTTACTGTACGACTCCACATATACTTTCCATTAACCCATGTCGGCGCTGTCGTCGACCATGATCCACCGGACAATGAAGTTGCCGAAGTTGAGAGATAATACTCCACGTCAACAAAAGACACATAATCCTCAGGTGCCGGTGTCCAGTCTGTGGCCATATTGCCTTCTTCTAATTTTTCCCATTGAAAAGTAAGTGTTCCGGTGCCAGTAACGTCTAGACCTAATCTCGGAATTATAACACTTCTCGTGCTATTTCCACCTTTAGGTATCGTATATGTAACCCAATATTTTGTCATTGTAGTAGTAAGAACGAAGTCGCACAAACCATCAATGGCGGTTGATCTTTGTCCTTGACTACCAACTACAGAAATAATATTTGACGGATTATAAAAATGCACTCGTATTTTATCGCCATTGACAGATGACTTTGCCCAGAAGGATAATGTATATACACTTCCATTTAGTAAGACCGTTGTTTTCCATGAGCATTTATCAGCATATCCAGATGTTGGATAGGTATACGTTATGGGAGATTTATGTGTTCCCACCAATAAATTTCGTCCGCCGACGACAATTCCTTCCGGTGTGCTGCCGACGTTGTAAGCAGTTGAAGTTGTATTATCCGTATAGGTGATGATCGTTCGTGTCCAGAAATATGGTTTGTCCGCACTTGTCGCCGGAGGAGTTGCTGACCATACTCCAGTAGGGATCGTAGTTCCAGACGAACTTGCCTGATATGTTACTGCAGTAGATTTAACGCCTTTTCCACTTGCACCAGTATCGCCCTTATCTCCCTTACTGCCGGTAGCTCCTGTTGCACCCCTCGGGATAATTGTATGGCTTATACACAAACCTTTCAGATCTCCAGATGCAGTATTACTCCGATAATAAGCAACATGAGCATTTTTTGTGTCCGTTGCAGTTCCAACGATTGCAAACATATCACCAATCCGGCAACCGTTACGGATACCAGATGTGCTGGACCAAGTTTCTTCGTGATTAATCGTTCCATATGTTGTCCACCGAGACTCGATGAAGGCATCTCTAACCACATTTGCCACAAGACTATATCCCTGTGAACCAGTAGCCCCTGTAGCACCTTTGTTACCATATACACCGATAACTCGTTTTGTTGTGTCTACAGTTGTCCCATTTGTATAAGTAATTGTCTCGTAGTTCCAGAGATATTTATCGCTCTCTGTCATTGTCGGAACGGTGGATGACCACGATGTAGGAACAGTCGAATTGGATGTGGAGACTGCGTAGTGCTCAGTAATGCTTTTAATGCCATTTCCGGTTGATCCGGTATCACCTTTATCCCCTTTACTTCCCTGATCACCGTATGATCCAATGACGCAAGGCATAGTTGTACTCGCCACGGTTCCGTCGGTATACTTCACAACCTCATAATTCCAAAGATACTTCTTAGCCGCAGACACAGACTGGACAGCTGTTGTCCATCCACTCGTCGCCGTTGTAACTCCGCTGGAAGATGCCGTTGCCAGGTAATAATTGACTACTGATCCAATACTCTTTCCATTGGTGCCATTTGCACCATTGGTTCCCATACGGCCGACACTATATATCGTGGATGTTGTGTTGTCAGTGTAAGTGATGATTGTACGTGTCCACAGATACTGCCCCGCGGATGCAGATGGCACAGACCCAGACCATGTGCCAGTTGGAACTGTTGTTCCGGAAGTTGAAACCTGGTATGCAACAGATGTCGATTTAACCCCCTTACCCGTATCACCCTTATCACCTTTGGCTCCAGCCTCGCCTTTGATTTTCGCCCACTTATACATTCCGACACTTGTAGGATCATCTTTTGCATAGTCCACGCATGTTCCGATATAAGCGCCAATATCCTCACCACTGTTCCCGGTGAATGTCTTCCCACCGTCATTACTATATTTGATGTGCAGATAACTGGTTTTCCCGTCTGCTCCATTGGTACCTGAAATTCCCTGTTTTCCCTGTGGCCCCTGCGAACCTTCCAGCTGCTGCCAGCTGTACTTCTTCGGATCATCCGAATCCGTCTGTGTAAAATCCACATACGTTCCAATGTATTTTGACGGTGTCTCTGTCATCTGAGACGCAGAGGTCGGATTCGAAACTGCAGAATACTTGATGTGAAAATACGTCGTTTTTCCATCTTTTCCAGCAATACCTCGCTCCCCCTGTGGTCCCTGGATTCCCTGCAGTCCCTGCGTGCCCTGCGGTCCTTGAATCTTTGTCCACTTGTATTTAGATGGGTCGGTAGAATCTGCCTTTGTATAGTCCGTATACACACCGATGTACGTCTTACCGGTTGATTCAGTAATAGAAAAGCCTGTCTTTCCATCCGCACTCGTTGCATAAGCGATATGAAAATACGGTGTTTTTCCATCTGCTCCCGGCTTTCCTTGGATTCCCTGCGTACCATCGGCACCTTTAATCTTACTCCAAGCATATTTCGTTGGGTCTGTGCTGTCCGCTACGACCTCATCTACATACATTCCGACATAATCACGATCCGAATCAGAAACGGAGAAACTGACCTTTCCATCAGAGCTATTTGCATAAGCAATATGCGTATACGTGGATTTGCCACTTTCGCCCTTTGGTCCCTGGATTCCCTGATCACCCTTATCGCCCTGCAGGCCGCGCAGTCCTTGCTCGCCCGGATCTCCCTTATCTCCTTTCGGCCCCTGAAATTTGCTCCAACGATACTTCGCCGGATTGGTGCTGTCAGCCTTGATAAAATCCACGTATTGGCCTATATACGTTTTATCGACGGCGTTGGTTGTCGAAAAGCCTGTCTTTCCATCCGCGCTTGTTGCATAAGCGATATGCAGATAACTGGTTTCACCATTCGCACCGTTTTCTCCAGGGGTTCCATCGGCGCCGTCCTCTCCGTCATCGCCCTGAAATTTTCGCCAGGTGTACTTGGTCGGATCTGTACTGTCCTCCAATATATAGTCCACATAGGTACCGATATATTTTCCTGTATCCTTCCGCAACTGATTTGCTGTCGGGTTCGGAACATCAGCATATCTCACATGGAAGAAACTAGTCAGACCATTCTTTCCGGGCTCTCCCGCAATTCCCTGCTCTCCAACAACCTTTACCCAGGTATAGATGCTCGGGTCTGTAAGTGCCGGCTGTTTTGTCGTCTGATTGTATGCGATACCCATGTATGTCTTTCCAGCTGATTTGAGCGATATTCCGCCGCCCGTTTCCGTATCAGCAAACACAACCCAAGTGTAAAACGTCCGGTTCTTTGCCAGTTTTTCAAATTGTGAAGCCAGACTTTCCATCTTTTCCGAAATTCCACTTGATTTGAGTTTATATTCGCCCAGCGTTGCTGTGTATTCATCATTACAAATGGAAGATTCCAATTTCATGATTCTCGCAGACAAATACAGTTCTCCGGTATCGTCTACAATATTCACCGTATCGCCGATTTTAATCCCATCCGGCAGATACGCCAGCTCTACTTCATAGGAAACAGCCGCATCGTAGATCTTTTTCAGTTTGGAAACGGCACGATTGCACAGTTCCGACTGGCTGGTAGTATCGTAAGTGTACGACTGGACGATATGTCCCGTACCACTTCCTTTTTCAGATAAATAACGGCTCCATTTCGCCACGGCACTTCTGGAATACAGAGTGCTGCCGGACAAATAGATGTCGCCGTCATCGTATTTGTATCCCTTTAAAGTGATTGGCGTCTCGCTTTCTTCCGGATAGCCTCCTGTAACAGACAGTGCGGTCGCCAGATCTTCCACAGAGCTCTTTACAATGATATTGTTGATCTCCCGGTTGATCCGCAGCTCCCTGCCGCTGTCTGTTCCCCGTTTTTTATGTAGATTGATATACTTGTGCCGGGTCCGCAGCCGATCGATCTCAAAACTGTACGATACCTCCGCATCAAACTGTGTGGCAACACTCAGAATTCTCTCCGAAGCTGTTGTTTCCCCCTCCCAGGACAGTTTTCTGTTCAGATTGCTGACCTCGTTCAGTCCTACTTCAAAACCGGAATCGTAGCTGAATTTCTCAACGTAATAGCTCGCCGGGTATGCTTTGTCGGCCGCATAGGCTCCAACCGTTTCATTCAGTAGATCCATTCCTGCGTCTTCTGCATAAATTTCGACTTCCTGTTTAAAAACATTCTCCTCACTGGTAATGATGGTATAGAATTCCTCTTCCTCTCCATTCTTTCTGAGAATGTAATTTCCGACTGCCCCATACCGAGAAGCTTCTTTTCTCGTTTTTTCTGTATAATTCAGTGTAAATTCAAGTGTTGCAACACCAGCTTCTACTTCTTCCGTTTTCAGGTCGTCTGAAATTCTCAGCCCTTCCGGGAGATGTGTACTCGCCTGCCCCAGAATATTCATATGTCTGTCCGTAAAATACAAAATCACAGAAACACCTCCCTGTATTTCATCGTAAACTCTGGTTGTGTTGCCCAGTTCGAAGCGATACATTCGATCTGATTCGTCCCAGGTTTCAAGTAGAACCCTTCCCAATCATTTCCAAGTGTTCCAAGATCCTGCCGTGGAAGCCCCTGCAATGTAACATCTCCATTGCTGCAGTCTGCCGTTAAGATCTGGTTTGCTGCAAATTTGTTCGGGATATCTCGCCATTTCTCTACATTGTCGATGCGGATGGAAATCCCACGGAAATAATTTCTCGTAACGAATTGATTTCCCGTATCTCGCGCTCCCCACTGTCCAATGTAAAGTTTTACACTGCATACTTTCGTGTCTTTTAATTCTGGAACTGTAAATTCTTTGTATCCACCAAACCAGTAGAAACGTATTTTTTCGCCGCTCTTTAAAATATCGCTATCACCATGCAAACGATTATATGGATTGGAATCGTCTCTGTAGCATGGTTCAAATGTATATTTCTTTACAACTCGCGGTTTATTTCCACCTACCCACATGCACATAGCTGCTGTGTTTCCGCTCATGTCATTCTTATAGATTTCCTGGCAACAAATCATTTTTCCATTTGTATCGCAAAAAGCAACCGCCTGGCATCCTGTCTGCCCCATCAAACCCGTCTCAAACCAGCTGTTCACGTAACAATATAGATTAGCAGATCCCTTCGTTCCGTTTGAATCCACAATCGGAATTGTTTTCATTGCCCCGTTCCATCCATTTTTATTTGCCGTTGTAGCATATCCACTGCTGGCCAAATACAGCCCCTGTGTTCCGTCATAAACGTCCATAATGCTCAATTTTCCAGCTGTTTTGCTTGTGTCATGCAAAAAATTATTTCCTGTGTCATCTGTCCATTTCGTATCTTTCGCCCATATCCTGCTGTCCTTATAGTTTGTTACCATTTCACTTTTTTTGTACATTTCGCCATCCGCTTCATCTGGATCGCCAAACTGGAGGATTTTCTTTGATTCATTCACGAAACCGATCATGCCATTGTCGCTTTTCATTTTCGCTTGGAAGGACGGAAATGCTTTGTACGTGCCATTGTAGGACACGACGAACGTTTTCCCGCCATCTGCAGTCGGGCTTACGGTAAATTCTTCCACGGAATATTTGAATGGATCCGCGCAGTAAAATTCCAGCTCCGATGTAATCGAGTTCTTTCCTGCAGGCACCTCACCGGCTCCCTGCTTTGTTCCGATATAATATTTGTCCGGCTCATCCGCAAAAATAAGAGTCGCCTGTTCTTCATCCAGAAGAGCATTCAGCTTGTTATACGCACTACGAAAAGCCGAATTATCTTCAGCAATCAGTTGATATCCAACCACAATGGTTCTTGGTTGATAGCGTTTGCGCCGGTATTTCGTACCATCGGATACGCCAGTTTCCAGATCTGTAATCTCCGTCCCTAAAACTTCCCGGCCAGACACATATAGTGTCCGGTAGCCGGGAATCACATTTTCCAAATAGTTTCCATTAAACATGAGAGCCTCCGAAGGCAGGTTCTGCCCTGGGTACCGCTCTGTGGTATCTACAAAGTTATACATTAGTTCTCCTGCCTTTCTTTCTGTTCTCCCTTGTCTCCTGTTTCTCAATTTCTTCTCGTGTATACGTTGCAGTCGCTTTTCCAATCTCTCTTCCGTCCAGATTAACCGGTACGTAGATGGTATACTTTCCGCTGCTGCTGTACTGGTAACTGTCGTTCAGATCTTCATAGCCTGTCCGAAGGCTCATTCCGATTTCCGGTGCAGGTGTAAGCTCCGGAATCTGTATCAGCTCCATGGCTGCCTGCTTTGCTTCCTGAACATGATCCATAATGCCGTTGATCCAGCCAATACCGAAATAGTTGCCCAGCTTATCCGCAACCCGTGACGGACTGTGAATCTGTGCTTTCGCGCGGATTGCCGCCTCTGCAGCAGCCGCAAGCTGTGCCGCCACTGCTCTTACATGGCCGACCTGGCTTGCCATACCGTTTGCGAGTCCCATGCCAATGTATGCACCGTACGAATAGGTGTTTATGTTGCTTATAGGTGTCTTTGCCGCATTTGCAAGTGCACGTGATGCGCTCGTTACAGCACTGTTTTTTGATCGGATCCCATTTGCCATATTGTTTCCAATACCCTGTCCACTGCGAAGTGCCGCTGGTTCTGTCGTTTTCAACGCAGCATTCACTGCTTTTGAAACGTTTTTAGCGCTGGAAACTGCTTTGGTTCCACTGCTCGAAATTGTACCCGAAAAATTACTCATCGATGTAGACGCAACATTATTTAAGGTAGTCAAGCCGGTATCCATACCCTCTGTGACCGCTGCTCCCGCGTTTGTTCCAGCCGAAAGCAAAGTCCCATTGCCATTGCTGATCCCGGCTGTAAGCGCGCTAATTGCTGTGTCTCCGACACTTCCCGCGGATGCTGCAACGCTTCCAATGCCAGCCTGAATCCCGGCCGCTGTACTACTTGCCGCTGTATTTCCGAGCGAATTCGCCGCACTTGATACCTGCGAACTTCCGGCATTAATTCCGGATACCGTACCAGACGTTACGCTTTTTCCGCCTTTTTCTCCTCCTGCACACCAGTCACTGATATTGCCGAAAAACTTTCCGATTTTTCCACCCAACTTGGAAAGCCCACCGAAGATTCCTTCTCCAATGGCCAACACTACCTGCTTTCCGACTTCCAGCCAGTCTGTCGCCATAATTGTGTCAATCATAGCAGACAGCACCTGCGGCAATGCTTTCAAAAGCTGTGGAATCGCACCTATAATTCCCTGTGCCAATGTTCCGATAATCTGAGCTGCTGTCATCAAAATTGTAGGAAGATTCTGTAAAATTCCCTGTACAAAAGAACTTAGTGATTGAATTGCAGCATCAATCAGTGATGGTAAATTCTCAGTAATTCCTTGTGCCAGTGCCAGTAAAAGCTGCATGCCAGTCATAATGAGCTGTGGTAGTGCAGAAGCAATTCCTGTAATAAGCGTTGTTACCATATTGACTGCTGATGGAATCAGTTCCGGAAGGGCACTGATCAAGCCGGATACAAGAGATTGAACCAGCGTTACTCCGCCCGCAATCAAAGCCGGCAGATTGGCCGTAATCGTATCCAGCAATTCAGAAACCAGATGTCCGCCCTGCTGAATGAGCTCCGGCAGCCTGCTTGTTATTCCGTTGACCAGGTTCGTGATAAACTGAGGTCCTCGTGTCTGCGCCAGCTGTAAAATACTGTCAATCTGCGATCCAAAAGTCTGATAGAGCAGTCCAAGTCCGGCGAGCACGACAGCAATCAGTGCCGCCGGCATCAGTGCCTTCATAGCAAGACCCATGATCTGGGTCAGACCGCTAAACATTTTTGATCCTACACCAAAAATCAATTTTCCAACCGTCTGTACGGTTGATGTAACTGTCTGTACAACTTTTCCACCCAATGCTCCAATTTTCTGTATCCCATTAGCACCATCTAAGGTGGCGGCATCCAGAATATCTTTAAATGGATTTTTTATTTTTCCAACTGCGGACTGTAATATTCCACCAAGCTTCGAATTGCTAAACGCCTTTCCAATGCTTTTTCCGGCATTTTTTGCCCATTGCGGCACTTCTTTCAAGGTTCCGTTTATCCCCCCAATACCCATAGAAACCAGTTTCCATGTATTGCCCTGAAAAAAATCACTTGCTTTGGTAACAATACCCAAAGCTCCAAGAACTGCTCCAAGAGCCTTTACCTTCTCCCCGGTTCCATCCAGAAGACCTCCAATTTCTTTCAATCCACCTTCCAGACCACCATCTTTAAACGCAGATCCAAGATTTTGAATCCACTGGATTGCTTTTTCAATGTACTTTACATCGGATAACTTTTGGTTAAGATTATTTACCACGGAAGTAGCATTTTCCACAAAACCTTTAAGGCTTTCACTTGCCTGTTCGAAAGCTGTAATTCCAAGTCCTTCCATTCCAGACTTAAGTTCATCAACAGCTCCCTGCAAGTTATCCATTTTGATTCCAGCCATTTTCTCGGCAGAACCAGCTGCATTATTGATCGCATCGGAAAGCTTATTGAAGTCTTCATCGCTTGCATTTGCAATTGCCAGAAGTCCAGACATTGCCTCCTGACCGCCAAGCATAGCCGCATAGGATGCCTTTTCGTCCTCTGTCATCCCTTGCATGCCTTTTCGCATGTCTTTCATGACCTCTCCAAAAGAATTCATATTTCCATTGGTATCAGTAAGTCTAAGACCCAATGCAGACATTGCCATACTGGATTCTTCCGTTGGCTTTGCCATACGCGTAATAGTAGAGCGGAGGGCCGTACCGGCGGCGCTTCCTTTGATGGAACTATTCGCCATAAGGCCAGTGGCAAGAGAAATGTCCTGAATCGAGTAGCCCATTGCGCCAGCTACGGAACCGACATATTTAAAGGTTTCACCCATCAAATCGACATTCGTATTTGCATTTGCAGAAGCGGCTGCCAATACATCAGCAAATTCTCCACTGTCTTTAGCCTGTTTTCCAAATGCTGTCAAGGCATCCGTCACAATATCCGACGTTCTTGCCAGATCACTGCCAGATGCTGCGGCCAGATTCATGATTCCGTCAATACCAGAAAGCATGTCCGCAGTTTTCCATCCGGCCATTGCCATATATTCCATTGCATTAGCCGCTTCTGTAGCTGTATATTTCGTGCTTGCGCCCATTTCTTTAGCTTTTTTAGACAAACTCTCAAAATTTGTTCCTGTAGCTCCAGAAATGGCCGCCACGGAAGACATCGCATTTTCAAAGCTCATACCTGCGCTTACTGCACTTGTTGTCACACTTTTAAGTGCGCTCCCGACAGCTGTAACTGCCTTACCTCCAATCGCCGCCATTGCGCCGAATCCAAGTCCGCTGGATATGGTACCGCGCAGCCGTTCTGCTGTATCGCTACACGATTTCATCGTCGAAGAGAAATTGTTATCTACCGCCGATAAAACTGCTTTCACACTATAAGACTCTGCCGTTTTCACCATCTCCTTTCCGAATCAGTTTTGAAATTCCAGCAAAGCGAGGGTCTGTCCTTTTTGTTCTGCGTTTTTTCAAATTTTCAAGTTCCCGTTCATAATCGAAGAATTTCCGGAACTTTTTATAGACCGGAACCGTCTTTTTACCGGCTTTACGCTCTGCACGCACAGCGAAATCAAGATACGCCTGCCTGTGCGCTGCGAAATTTTGATCAAACATTTTCAATTCCAGAGCCTCCATCATGACGTTATACTGAGCTACCGTCAGCTGATCCACTTGTTCGAATGATGTAAAATTGAAGTACCGGAAGCAGTTTACCGCAACATCATGATAAATTTTCTGAAAATCTACTGTTCCTTCTTGCTCTGCGCTTTTTTCTGAAATTCTTCCAGAGTCTTTTTCAGCGTCTCCTGACGTTCCTTCTCCTCCGCCACTGCTTTCTCGATTTCTGCAACCGTCTTCTTCGTAGCATTGGCTGTCTTTAAGAAACCCAGCGTATCCTCGAAAAGTTTATCAATATCCGTTTCTGGGTCATCAATATACCCGTCCAGCTGGTCTCTTGTCACTCTTGGATTCTGCCCATTGTTTGCCGCATCCAGCAGGTCTACAAGGACTTCTATGTCGCCGTCCATGATTTCTGCAACTGCGTATTTCAGACCGATATTCTTTCTAACATCTTTGACTCCGTCAACCGGCATAGTTACTTTTTTATTCATTTCTCTCATGAATCCCATGCCAAAATTAAACTGATACACCTGTCCATTGATTGTAAGTTCCATATCATTTTTCTCCTTTACTGTTCAAAAAAGAGGACGATTGCTCGCCCTCTGCATTTTTACACTCCTGTTTTAGTTGTATCTGTAAATACGTATGCCGCTACTTCCTGCTGTGCGGCTG
>ULWC01029331.1_pt1 | contig 13872 bp, 16 predicted proteins | sample 1959931 | NCBI WGS metagenome assembly ULWC01 (sample SAMEA4835801, study PRJEB28245) | human gut metagenome | biome: gut microbiome; material: fecal sample | place: Denmark | collected 2008
AATTCCTGAAAAACATGGCTGCAGTACTGTGAACCTTGATCGCTGTGAAAAATCAAGCCCGGCAACGGGTGCTCGTTGGCGATCGCCATGCGCAAAGCGTCCACAGCCAGGGACGTTTTCATGGTTGAGTCAAAACTGTAGCCAACCAGGCAACGGCTGGCCAAATCAAGAACACTGGCCATGAAAAGCCAACCCTCGTCGGTTGGGATATACGTAATGTCTCCGCACCAAGCCTGATTGATCGCATAGCGGTTGAACTGACGGTCAATCAAATTCGGCAATCGAGCCAGGTTGTGGTTACTGTCCGTGGTAGCAATGTATCTGCGATGGTAGCAATGGAAGATGCCGTTGCTTCGCAAAAGTCTGCGCAGGCGCTTAAAACCAACGCTTAAGCCCTCTCGGCGCAACGCAAGGTACAGGCGCATCACTCCGGGAACCTGTTTTCCGCAACGGCTGATAACGGTGCGCACATGACAAAGCAACTCCTCGTCGCTGTGATGCACTCCGTGGCGGTGGTATCGGTCAACCTTTAGCCACTGATAGTAGCCGCTGGTACTGATTCTCAGCAGGGCGGCGGCAGCCTTTCGAACACTGATGAGTTTTCTGCGCCCGTTGAGTTTGCTGTCCAAACAAGTCTTTAAAAAAGCGTACTTCACTTGGGCAGCTTGGCAAAGTACGCTGCTGCTTTTTTTAAGAAGTCGATTTCGGCCTGTTGCTTGCGTACCTGCAGGCGCAATCGTTTGAGTTCTTCAAGCTCATTGCGTTGCTGATCAGGCATACGAGCTTGTGTTGTGGCAACCCAGTGGCTGAGTGTCTTGGGGCTAACTCCCAAAGCTTGAGCAACCTCGATTTGTGTCTGCCCCTGATTGACGAGCTCAAGAGCTGTTCGTCTGATTTCTGGACTGTAACGTTTCGGCATTCTGAAACCTCCTTTTGATACATGGCTTATAGCCGTATTCGTTTTGAGATTCAAAATTCCGCAACAATGACCTTAGTTCAGCCTTCAACGTGTAATCGTTTTCGACGACCGCAAGCCCAAGCATGACAGCAAAAGAAAATAAAACGATTGAGATCCAGAACGAAGAGGAAGATTCGCGCTTAGCCATTAGTTTGAACCCCCAGCGTTGTTATGCTGTGTGTTGCCAAAGGATTCCGAGCGCATGATCTCAGCCTTGAAAAATTTGCCTTTGTCCTTCATCAACAGGGCGCGCACTTCGGTACTGGTGATCCGACGCAACACAAAACCACGGGCGACGATTCGATCTTTGTCGCCGTTAGTGAACGCGAACACTTGTTGATCAATCATTGCTGAGTAGGCGGGTACTTCCAGGAGAGTCTCAACCATTTCGTTGACGAAAAAAGCCAATCTTTTGACGTCGGAAAAAGCTCGAAGCACGGTAATGACTTGGGTGTCATACAGTTTGATTACGTGCAGTACCCGGTCATGAGCTTGTTGAAAAGTCAAAAATGCTTTGAGCTCGCGTAGTACGGCTATGCAAATGTTCGGAATGTCATCCCAGTCCTGCATCGCACCACAAACCTCAGGTGTTTCTCGCATGTAGGAAAAAATGATTTCTTCTTCGCTTAGTCCCAGTTTCAGAGCTGTTGGACGGACGTTTTCCGGTTGTAACTTCTTAAAGCGCGTAGAGATGGCTGAATTCAAAATGAGGTCCTTATAAAGAATGCCGTTACGTTTATGCGCCCATGCTACGGTGGCGATGGAGACGAAATGACGCTCAAATGAGCAGTTTTTGCTACGAAACAGACGTTTTTCGGGGTAGATGAGATTCCGGGGCCAGTTTTATTTTTGAAACTTTTGTCTGAAGCTATCGAGACCAGAGAGTCGATAAGTGCATTTACAATGAGAGACGGTGAGGAATTTGTACGCACCCAATAACTGCGCAAGCCATGAATAATGACAACAACAGCGCTCCAAGATCCGCTTGTGAGACATTGGCTATACCCCAATCTTTAGAACGACTGTGGGAAGAGGTTTTTCAAGAAGCTTCCGTGATCGCCGATGTGGAAGAAGAGATAGAAGATTGTCTTGGCTTCCACTTCAGTAGATTGAGCCAACAGCCTGATAATCGTTCGATCCGCAGACAAAGGAATCCTGCAGATTTGACCTCTGCCGCTTCACGGGTAGCGGCTCTTTTGCCTGCTCAGATGGCTTCGGAAGCTGGCTATTTCCATGTTGATCACTTAATGGCTTTGACGCGACTCCTGTCTGTCTTGGAGTTTGTCAAGATTGCTAATCGAGTGCCATTCGACTTTGCGGATCTGCGCACGGTGCTGGCTCAGGAATCACGGGAGCAATTTGGACTGAGGCAGGTCGCATTAGCTTTTGCGGAGATCTATAGCCGCAATGTCCTTGGCCAGAAAGATTTGAGAATCGAAGTGGAAAAACTGCGTGGTGTCTTTAGGCAAATGCAGATGGATCCTGACAGCCTGGTCGGTTTTGCGGAAGCTCTGCACCGAATGGGGGAAAAAGAGCTAGCCGAAGTTTGTTTCAAACGAGGGCAAGATGCCAGCCAGCCTCTGGCAGCACTGGCTACTCTCAGGATTGCGCAATACGATGAATGCGGTTCTGAGCATGATCTGGTGCGTTTTATGGCGGCCGCCAGAGGAATTTCCGTGGGTTGGGCTATAGCAGGATACGGGCTTTTAAAAGAAGCCATTGCCTTACTTGTCATCGTTGCATCACAGATTGATGCAAAAACTCTGAATTCGTTTTTTGAAATGCTTGAAGGGGTAGATAGTTTGGTGAAACTGTCTTTCCCGGAAGGTCAATACCGTTTTCGTTTAAAAGCTGGTGTTTTTACACAGGAAGAAATTTTCAACCGAACTGTTGACTGCCTGCCCATGTATCAGATGCAGATGGTTTCGCTACACTCAGAGAACTGGACGGATTCTAGCGGCCTCGGAAATGCTTGAACTAGGAGCACAACAACATGCAATCAAAAATCCCAATGCTTGGTAAGCTCGAATATATAGAAGATTTGCGCTCAATTTGGCCGAATGAGGCACGGGAGTTCACGCCCTGGTTGGCAAAACCAGAAAATTTGGATCTCCTAGGCGAGGCTATTGGCATGGAACTCACCTTGCGGGAGAAAGAGGTGTCTGTCGGTGCTTTTTCTGCTGATATCGTAGCTGAGACGATGCGTGAGGATGGCGACACTGAAGTAGTTGTGGTGGAAAACCAATTGGAAGATACCAATCATGACCACCTTGGGAAAATCATCACTTATGCATCAGGGTTGGGGGCAAAGGTTCTAGTATGGGTCGTTAGCCAGGCAAGAAGTGAACATAGACAGGCTATCAAGTGGTTGAATGAAAACACCAAGTCGGATGTTTCTATTTTCTTGGTGGAGATTGAACTCTGGCGTATTGATGACTCCAAACCCGCTCCGCACTTTACCGTTATCGAAGAACCAAATGCCTGGGAACGTAAGGTAAGAGCTATGCCTTTGTTAAGTGAAACTCAGCTTTTGAAGTTGGACTACTGGGATCATTTTGTTGAATATGCCAAAAAGAATGTGTCCTTTATGGGAGTGTTTCCCCATTTATCAGACACTCGCCCCGATCATTGGTATACGCTTCGTTGCGGATCTTCTCACTACGCCGTAGGTCTGCTCGTCAATACAAAACAGAAGACGATCGGTGTTGAGCTGACAGTTTGGAATAAAGCTTTTTACGACTATTTGAATCAGCATTGCCAAGAATTTTTGAAGGATTCGGAGCTAACCCTTGAATGGCATGGTGATGGATCTCATACACAACGAATCTTCATGACTAGAAGTGGAGACATAAAGGCGAGCAAGACGAAATGGAGCGAATTTTTCGCATGGTATTGTGATCTTGCACCGAAAGTACGGAAAGAAGCCAGCCTCTACCATGAAAGATTTATAAAAGAACAGAAGCAGGCCTGAGTTCCTTGGTAGTTATTGCCTTCGAATCTTTGATTTGTTTTTAACGAGGAGAGGGTAACGCCCCTTAACTACATGCCCTCCCGAGAGAGAGGCGATGAACTCAAGGTTTGGCAACATGTTCAGGAGTTCTGGAGCGAAGAGGGGGACTTCTTCCTCTGCAAGTCGTTCGCTCAAATTGCCCCCGTGCGGAACTGGTTCGTATGCTGTTGTGGAAAGGCCATGCGAACGCTGAATGGACATAATTTTCGTTTTGGGCAAAGACTCTGTGACGAATTTTTGTGTTTCTGGATCGACGCAACGTAAGCAGATGCGATTGTTTAAGTTGCCAAGCAGTTGGGTAGCTTTGTCCCTGCTACCCATCTTGCTTACGAAGTCTGCGTAGGTTTGCGTGGCCACAAAGAGCTTTAGGCGAGCGCCTCGACCCTTGTTGAGAATCTGCAGGAAGCTCTGATTGACGACTTCAGCAGCTTCATCCACGAAGATATTGACGGTTTGTTGCTTCGGCTTTAGCTGGTACTTTTTCCCGATAAAGGGAATCTTGCTGAGAAGCCTTTCCCAGGAGTTGCGGTCATCAAACACTGGACAGAGTTCGGAGTAGTTGTAGCGAGCACCAGCCACACTGGCGAGATCAGACAAAAACATGCCGCCGATGGCCTGGCCGACGGTGGCCTGAGACAGAGAATCCAATCCTACATATACGACGGCATTTCTCAGACGCAAGCGTAAATTTTCACTTTGACGCAACGAGATCTTTCCACCTAAAAATAGGAAAGATCAAATGACGAAAAACTGGAGGATCATTCGTGAAGGAGTCCAACATAGGAGCCCTTCAAGCATGATCAACGAAAATCAGGTCGGTGAAATTCTCAGTCGACGACAAAGAAACGAATCCATCAGTCAAATTGCGCGAACAATGAACCTCAGTCGACCAACGGTGAGGCGATACGCAAACATGCCTGAGGAACAAGCCCAGCAGGCAAGAACGCACCAGAAGCTCAACCGATGCAGCATTCTGGACGAATATCGAGATCAAATAGAAAGAATCTTCTATGACACAGAAGGTAATTGCGTCAATGTCCAGGAAGTATTCGCCAAACTTCATCCAGAAATGCAGCCTTCGCTACGTCTGATTCAATGGTACTGCCAGAAAGAAGGTTTCCGCAGTTGCTTGCGCCATACACGAGCTACCAAGCACACCAGAAGTATCGAAACACCTCCCGGGTTTGAGGTTCAGATTGATTTCGGCGAGAAAACCGTTTCAGTCAACAGCGAACCAACAACAATCCATTTTTTTACTGCGACTTTGGGGTACAGCAGAAAAATCTATGCCGTGTTCTACAAAGCCGAAAACTTTGAAGCGTGGGCGCACGGTCTGGAGCAAACATTCTTGCACTTTGGCGGTATTCCGCGACACGTGGTTTGTGATAACGCGAAAGCCCTCGTTTATCAACCGGCAGCCAATGGTCAACCAATCGAGTACAACAAGCGATTCAAAGCAATTTGTCGCTACTGGGGTACGAATCCTCAAGCCTGTAAGCCCCACAATCCAGAGGAAAAAGGCAAAGTAGAACGCACTGTTAGCTACGTGAAGTCGAGCTGTTTGAAGGATTTTCGAGCCTTCACTTCGCTGGAGGACATCCAAGAGAAATTCGAACTTTGGACTGAACAGTGGGCTGATAAGCGACGTATGCACACAGCTGACGGCTTGCCATTTACTCCGCGAGAAAGGTTCACTTTGGATAAGGCGGCTTTACTGCCAATCTCCAAACCACCTTTAAACAACTACCGTTTGGAAAAAAGAAAAGTGGGCATCGGTGGCCTTATCACCGTGGACTATTGCCGTTACCAGTTACCAGCCGAGTTGACGGAACAGTCTGTCGATCTGATGATCGGAGTTAACACGATCGTCGTACTTCACCAAGGGAGCACCATTGCGCGTTTAGATAAGAACACCGACGCCGTCAAAAGTATGGCACGTATTCTCAAACGTGACGCAAACGATATGGTTGGCAAGGCTCTTGCCGCCAACACCTGGGTGGCTAACAGTCTGAAATACAACCCTTTGGGACGTTCGTTGTCCGATTATGAGGAGGCCGCACGATGGTGAAAACAGCCACTCAGATCGAGCAAATCAAGCAAATGGCTAAGTCACTTCGGCTCACGCTCATTTCTGAAGACTTGGAAATGATGCTCCACGAAGCCGATGAGGCCAAAATGTCTCATCGCGAGTTCTTGATGCACATATTCAGTTTGGAGTTGAAACGTCGAAGCATTCATCGCATCAAAATGGGTGTTATGGCCGCTCATTTTCCAATGCAAAGGACATTGGAGGGTTTTGATTTTTCTGTGCAGCCCAGTATCGAGCCGGCCAAGGTACGCGATCTGGCTCAATGCGATTGGATAGCTCAAGGCCACAATCTGCTGCTACAAGGTCCACCGGGAGTAGGCAAAACGCATTTGGCAATAGCCTTGGGAAGAGCCGCGATCGAGAAAGGGTACTCAACCCTGTTCGTAACAGCAGCGCAACTCGTCAATACGTTGATAAAGGCACAGGCAACGGGATGTCTGGAAGATCGACTTACAGCCTTATTTAAGCCGAAGCTACTGATCATTGATGAGCTGGGTTACGAACCCATGGGACCAGAGACAGCACATCTGTTATTCAGCTTGTTTAACCAACGTTATGAACGCAGGAGCATTGTCATTACGACAAACCGGCATATCACGGACTGGGGCGTATTACTAGGGGATCCAACAGCCACATCGGCCATCCTAGACCGTTTTTTGCATCATAGTTGTACCCTGACAATCAATGGAGACAGCTATCGCCTATTGGAGAAAAAAAGAGAGGGACTAATAATAAATCAACCACCGCAACTCACGACACAATCGTAAATCTCTCTGGAAAGGTCTCATTGCGTTTACCCTGGAAAAAAGTCATTGCGCTTGACAGACGTTTTTCGCGGTTACGCCGTGTTGGGCGGAATCCCGTATTTCTGGCAGGGCGTGAATCCACAACGTTCAATGACGGAAAATCTCGCCGCCAATATTATGAGATCCAACGGTTTGCTCAATGACGAGGTTCAATCGGCATTGAGGCAGGAATTTCGGGATCCTGCCACCTACAACGCCATTCTTCAAACGATTGCCTTCGGTTCAACTTCAAGAAACGAAATTGCGCAGAAGAGCTTGGTGGATACGCGAACGCTTTCCAAATATTTGTCCGTACTGGAAGACATGGATTTGGTTGTGAAGGAGTTTCCTGTCTTCGCCGGTCCGGGGGAGTTGGGGAATGTGTCTCGAGGACGCTATCGCATTGCCGATCCGAACGTGAAATTCTGGTTTCGGTTTTTAGCCAACAATCCGAGTCTGATCATGACGCGGCAAGAGGACCTTTCAGAATGGAAAGCGACCGTAGAGCCTTGCTTTGCGGATTTCGCAGCGGAATCTTTTGAGCAGGTCTGTCGTCAATACCTGACACAACTGCGCTTTTCCGGGAAGTTGCCGTTCTCTGTGACGACTCTGGGGCGATGGTGGAGAAACGGCACGGAGATTGATTTGGTTGGAGCCGATCACGAAAGACGGCATTGTCTTGTGGCTGAATGCAAGTATCGCAATCAGAAAGTCGGGATCAAAGTGTTGCGCTCCCTTCAGGCCAAATGCGAACAACTGCCGGTTGCGGAGGATGCCGTATTTCACTATTGGATTTTTTCTCGCATGGGATTTGACGATGTGTTGCTTGATATGGCTACACGGGATCCTTATTTGCATCTGGTCGGGGTGGATCAGTTGCTGGATCGAAGGCAGTGAGTCGGTAGCAAAGCAGTAAGTAATTGATTCCTGATGACAGATTGGGGGCAGGCCATGAAGCCTGCCCCCAATCGCAAAAGAGCAATGAAGTAGGGACGAGCCGTTACTTATTCAGCCCCAAAGCAGTCTTAGCTGCAATACGCCCGAACGTCAACACATCGGCAGTAGCATTGCCGCCCAAACGGTTGCTGCCGTGAACGCCGCCAGTCACTTCACCGGCTGCATACAAGCCTTTGATCACGTTGCCCTTCTTATCGAGCACCTGTGCCTTCGGATTGATATACAAACCGCCCATTGTATGGTGGATAGACGGTGCGCGAGGTGTTGCATAGAACGGAGCCTTTTCGATCTTGCGGTCGAAGAGCTTGCGGCCGAACTTCGGATCGTTCTTCGCTTCAACCATCTTGTTGAACTCTTCAACGGTAGCCTTCAGATTTTCCGGCGGCATGCCAAGCTGCTTGGCCAGACCTTCCAGCGTGTCGTCCTTGTAGATGCGACCGAGCTTAACAAGCGTTTCGACGTTTTCTGCAAACGAGTTGTATTTCTGGACAATGCTCGAGTCATTGATGTCGTAGCACATGGCACCGGGCTGTTTCTTAATGGCAGCCACAAACTCGTCACGGCGAGCGTCTTCCTTCACGAAGCGCAAGCCATTCTTATTCACGTCAATCACGTCGTCAAGGCCGGACATCTTGCGGGCACGTCCCTGCAAGGCACCGGAACCAGGCGTTGCCAGCGGGTAAACCTGAACGTAATTCATGCCGGTGAGATCGGCACCGATCTTCGTGGCCATGACAATGCCGTCGCCGGTAGCACCCGGCTGGTTTGTCGAAACCATGTCAGGCGTCAAGACGGGCGAAGATTTTTGGCGCATTTCCTTGTTCTGGCTGTAACCGCCGGTGGCGAGAATCACGCCGTATTTGCTCTTGAACTCGTAGGAATTGCCCACCTTGTCGCTGGCTTTGACGCCCACGACTTCCCCGTTGCGGTAAATGAGTTCTTGGGCACGCATACCGGTGATGATCTTGACGCCTTCCTTATTGGCGGCCTTGAGCAACGGTTCAATGAGTCCGGTCCCGGCGGGCGCGTCAACTTGGTGTGTACGCTGCCAAAGAGCACCGGCACCTTGACTGACTCGATCCATCACAGGCGTACCGTGCTTTTGCATCCAGTGAAGTGTTTCAAGCACATTTTCGGCATAGGTACGAATCAGGGGAATATGTCCGACCTTGTCGCCGCCGTTGTAGGTCTGCAAGGCATGCCATTCGGGGCAGTCAAAAAGCGTCTTGCTGCCGCTCTTCAAATACGCTTCGTACTTGGCCTTAACGTCGGCCATCAGTTTGGCGTGATCCGCGTTGGCCGGTTTTTCGTTGATGGCCTTAACGACGGCATCCTTGAGGGTGTCCGTCATCGGAAGCAGTTTTTGACGTTCCGGATCAGCGGCATTGAAAGCGCTGGCGCAGCGAAGCGTATTGCCGCCGATCACAGGCATCTTTTCCAGCACAACGATGTTGTATTTGCCTGCTTCGGCCGCAGTCACCGCAGCTGACAGACCTGCACCACCGGAACCGACGATGACAAGGTCATAGCTTTCGGTCTTCGTACCGTTGAACTTCTTGATCTTGACGGGGACGGGGGTCTGCAAGGCAGCCAGATTGACGCCGGTTTTTTCCAATGCGGCAATAACAGCCTGTTTGAATGCGCCGCTCGTGACCGTCGCGCCGGAAACAGCATCCACATTGACGGTCTGATAATCAAGGATGTCTTTGGTCATTGTGCGAATGGCCATGCCACCCATCAGATCGGTTTCTGTGTGGCCGGGAACCTTGATGTCGGTGATTTTGTCTTTGCTAACCGTGACTTCGACATTGAGGTAACCGTTGTTGCCGTAGACCTGAGCTTTGTATGTACCCGGTTTAAATTGTGCTTTACCGACCTTCTTACCCTGGGAGGCATCCAGGGCCTGGTTGACAGCCATCAAAATGCCCTTGGAAGAGACACTGGCACCGGTGACGGCGTCCACCTTGGTTGAGTTGGCCTTTACGATCTTTGCCGGCAATGTGTCAATTGCCTTGGTACCGACTCCGGGCGTTTCGTTGTGTTTCACAACTTCGACTGCCGTAATCTTGCCGCTGTCGATTGCGACCTTAACAGTCATCGGGCCGTTGTGGCCCGGAACCGTCTGAGTGTAGGTCGCTGCAGACGCGCTGATGGCACAAAAAGCCATTGTTACGGGAAGAACTATCTTTTTCAATGTAAAGCTCATCTTTACCTCTCCTCAGTGACGAACTTGATTGGGCTTATTAAGCCTTCTGCGGAATATGCTACTCCCGTAGACATGCAGTGGCTATAGAGGATTAGCTCCATGGTTTACGTGAATGAGGAAGAAAAAGGAAACAAGGTACCAAAGTGGTTTTATATTTTTAAATCTTTTTTGAATTCGGGAAGTGGAGTTGATTTGTTGACTTGATACGACTTCCAGCTCAAAAAAGCTACAAGCCGAAGCGCGTATCCTTGTTGGGTTTGCGGCTAAATCAGAAACTTAATTAGCCGCGAGCGGAATTAAGCTTCAATTGAAGTGCTAAACGAGAAATTCAGAGGAAAGGTGGTGACGCTGGCAAGTGCCAAAAGTCCTGAGGCGTGGACGATGCGGCGCGATTATCTTTCACCGTGTCCAACAACGAAGTGGTATGACCTGTCAAGGTTAATTGATCTCAAAAAGAAACCGCTTGCGCTCGATGTGGTTGGCAGAACGCTTGCGGTTTCGTTTGTCGTTGATCAGCTTGTGTTGTTTAACGCTTTTTAGCTGATGGCACTAGAACCGAAGGAACTTTGGCGGAGGGGACTTCGGTCACGGGAGCCTGTTGCACAGGTTGATTGGCTGCAGCAGTCGTAGGTGATTCACAAACAAAGTCAATGGTGGCCGTAGCGCTCTTGTCCGCATTGCCGTCATTGAAGCGAGACTTGAGCAAACGGAATTTGAGATCCTTGTCTGCACAGAATTCCTGAGCCTGTTTGATCAGCTCAACGCGAACAATGCCGCCGTTGTCGGTGGAGTCGCTCGAGGCGCTGACCGTGTAGGTGTTGTTTCCAATCTCGACGAACTCCGAGCGTTCGGGAGAGCTGGCGCAGCCGGCAAGAAGCAACGCAGATGAAAATGCGAGAGCCAGATTCAGACGACGGTTGAGCATGAGCGACCTCTTGAAAAAGTACTAACTGCTTTGATTCTAACGAGACGCGACCGTTACAAAGCCCGTGAAAATTGCAACAAACGTATAGTTTTCGAGAAAGGCAAAGGGTAAGGCCAGTTGTAATTTTTTTGTAATGACTTCCTTTTGGCTACGTAACGAATTTGTTAGTTCTGCTTCCTAGACTTGATTTGTAGAGGTCTTTTTTCCTGAAGGCCTGCAACATCAATACAGGAGAGAACAAGATGACCCAGAGCACACTGCAGAGCTCACGCAGGGCGTTTCTGAAAACCGGAGCTGCGGGCGTCATGACGCTCGGCGTCGGTGGTATGGCTCAAGCTGCCACAACAGTCAAAGCATTACCGAAGTGGGATGAGGAATTTGACGTTATCGTGGTTGGCAGCGGTTTGGCCGGCTATTGCGCAGGCATCACCGCGGCTGAATTGGGACGCAAGACTGTCATTCTGGAAAAAATGGCCGTTCCCGGTGGTTCGTCCGTAATCAGCGGCGGCACGTTTGCGGCTTGCAATACCAAACGTCAACAGAAAGAAGGCGTCAAAGACAGTGTTGAACTGTATGTAAAAGACGTCCTTAAAGCGGGCGGTCGCCTCAATGTGCCTGAACTGGTGCAGACCATGTGCGAACAATCCAACGAGGCTTTCGAATTCCTTGTAGAACGTGGGGCGCAGTACAACGAAGAATTGCGCAAGGTGGCAGGCCACACCGTGAAGCGTTGCTTCCAGCCGCTCTACAACAACGGCTTGAGCGTGATTCAGCCGTTGCACCGTCATTACCTGAAGCTCAAGAACACGAGTCTTCAGCTTCGTACCAAGGTTGACGAAATCATTCGCGATCAGAAGGGACGAGCAGTAGGCGTTAAGGTTCGCGAAGCCTACATCTTTGATCCGGAAAGCAAGGCCGACGACCGTTTGAACAAGACCGGCGTTGTGAAGTTCTACAAGGCCAAGCGCGGTCTGGTGTTTGCCACCGGCGGCTTCTCCCGCGACTTTGAATTCCGTCAGCGCGAATTCCCGCAGTACAACAAAGTGCCGTCTACTGTGAGCTGCGGTGCTACGGCCGGCGCGTTAAAGCTCATGATGAAGGCAGGAGCCCGTTCGATTCACTTGGCTCACGTTCGCTTCGCCATTTCGATTGGCTTTGAAGACATTGAAAAGGGCATTCTGGTTGACCAGCGTACAGGCAAGCGTTTCATTAACGAAGGCGCACCGCGTATGGGCTTGTCGTACAAGATCATCGATACTGTGAACGCAGGCAGCGATTGGCCGGCATTGATTTATGACGAGGCGGGCCTGGCAACGCTCTATGACCGTGAAAAACTCAACATCATTCTCAATAACGGCGAAATGCCGAAGTTCGACACTTTGGAAGCGCTTGCCAAGCACTTCAAGATTCCTGCGAAGGAAATGATCGAAACGATCAATCGTTACAACGGCTTCCTGAAGAACAACAAGGACGAGGATTTTGGCAAAGACTTCAAGAAGACGCATGCCGTGCCGATTCTTAACGGTCCGTTCTACGCTTGCCCGGTTTACCCGAAATTCAACTACTCGCAAGGCGGCATAGCCATTGACGCACGTACGCGAGCGATCAGCGCTGAAGACGATCAGATCATTCCGGGGCTCTTTGTCTGTGGCGAAGCCTCCGGCGGTGTGCACGGTGCCGTTCGTGTGACCGGCTGTTCAATGTCCGACTGCGCCGTGTTCGGCCGCATTGCCGGCCTCGAAGCCGCTCAGATGCCTGCCGTTTGACTTGAGGGAGTACCGAAATGAAAAAGACAACGTTGATTGCCATGACTCTGGCTGCTTCCCTCGTGTTGGTGACGGGAAGCGTGAACGCAGCTCAAACGATGAAGCCTTTCCATAAAGGGGTTTCGTGTGAAGCCTGCCATGGAGAGAAGGCGCCGACGGCTCCGACGAAGACCGATTGCTCGTCGTGCCACGGCACACCTGAAGACGTGGCCAAACTGACTGCCGGTAAGTACAAGAAGTACTACAACCCGCACGATTCGCTGCACTATGCAACGTACTCGGACTGCGTGGCTTGCCATCGCGAACATCAGCCTTCGCGTTTGGACTGCAACAACAGCAACTGCCACCGCGAATTCAAGTACAAAGTGCCGTAATGCACTGATCTGACATCTCACTCTCAAAACCGCGGCAACGAGAATGTATTTTCGTTGCCGCGTGTTTATTGGGGCAGCGTTTCCATTCGATAACCGATGCCGGAATGGCTGACAATGCCGCAATCGTCCTGCATGCCCGCCGCCCGAAGTTTTTGGCGCAATCGAGCCAGCGTAACCCGCAGATATTGAACGTCTTGCTGTTGGCTATTGCCCCAGACATGCGCGATGATCTGTTCGTGAACCAGCACGGAGTTAACGTGTCGCATAAAGTACTCCAGCATGCTGAATTCCACAGCCGAAAGTTTGATTTCTTTGTCTTCAAACCAGGTTTGGCGCGATGCTGTATTGAGTTTCAAGGAGCCGTTGACGATTTCCTGGTCGAGCCCTTTTTGCGTGGTGGACAGGCGTCTTAGCACGGCACGTACGCGGCCGAAGAGTTCCTCCAGCGCAAAGGGTTTGGGCAGATAGTCGTCAGCTCCCAAATCGAACGCGCGGATCTTATCTTCAATCTGGTCTTTGGCCGTGAGCAAAATGACGGCACAGTTGCTTGTTCGACGGATGCGGGTCAAAACGTCATAGCCGTCGAGTCCGGGCATCATGATGTCCAAAAGCACCAGATCCGGCTGATGATCTTCAAACACCTGTAGGGCACTGGGACCGTCGACGGCACAGATCACTTCGTAGCCGAGACTTGCAAGATTGATCGACAGCAACCGACGGATTTTCGGTTCATCATCCGCAACGAGAATAAGCGGTTGGGACATGGTCAGTTTGGCTCCTCAATGCTCACTGTGAATGTGCT
>ULWC01003615.1_pt1 | contig 13815 bp, 11 predicted proteins | sample 1959931 | NCBI WGS metagenome assembly ULWC01 (sample SAMEA4835801, study PRJEB28245) | human gut metagenome | biome: gut microbiome; material: fecal sample | place: Denmark | collected 2008
GATGAGTCGTACGCAGAAATTTAAGGGATTGTCCGCTGCTTCGCTCATATTGAAAACATTAAACGACAATCCCTAAGTATTATGGGAAAGAAAATATTTATATCTTACAAATACGCAGACGATAGTGTTGAACGGCTTTCTAGTACACCTTGGTTCAGAGAAACAACAGTTAGAGACTATGTTGATAAACTTGAAACATATTTTGATTATTCTACCCATATTTATAAAGGAGAATCAGATGGAGAGGATTTAAGTTGGTTGTCAGAAGATAGTATCTGGTCAAAATTAAAAGATAGGATTTATGATAGTTCTGTAACTATTGTAATGATATCGCCAAAAATGAAGGATTTATATAAAACAGATAGATCCCAGTGGATACCTTGGGAGATTTCGTTTTCATTAAAAGAGACTACTAGATCCGATAGAACTAGTCATACCAATGCAATATTAGCAGTGGTATTACCAGATTCTGAGGGGTCTTATGATTACTATTTGTCGAAAACGGAGTGTGGATCAACACTTCACCATACAGATATACTTTTTAATATCATTAGAGAGAATAAATTTAACATTAAGAATCCAGATAAAAGATTATGTTCTGAGTGTGGTAAGTACCATTATTATGGTGCGACATCATATATTGAAGCCGTCAAATGGTGTGATTTTATTATATCACCTAATACTTATATAGATTCAGCAGTAGATAGACAAAATTTGATTGATAATTATAATATTCATAAAGAAGTGTAGTTATGGAAAAGAAGTTAAAACATTTAGAAATGATTCAAGCCGTCATAAATAGAATGGCAAATAATTCTTTCATGTTAAAAGGTTGGACTGTAACTCTTGTTGCTGGTATTTTTGCATTAGCAAGTAAAGATGCAGATAAAATGTATTTTCTTATAGCTTACATTCCTTTAATCATATTTTGGGGACTTGATAGCTACTATTTATTACAAGAAAGATTATATCGTTCTTTATACGATAAGGTTCGAGTACAAGAAGACTGTGAAATAGATTTTTCTTTAAAGGCAACAACTAAAGAATTCAAGAATCCGAAAAATACGTATTGTGATTGTGTAACATCCACCACAGAACTTTGGTTTTATCTGCCATTAGCATTAGTTTGTACTGGTGTGATTTATTTAACTCAAGTAGTGTAGATAATATATGTCAGGGGTCACAAAACGTATATACGATCATGAAATTAGGGATATTATTTCAATGTGGAATCGTCAAATTGAAGTAATAAAACCATTATTGCCACGTGACTTTACGAAAGATGACATAATAAGTATACTTAAACGATATTTTCCTCATGAGTGGAATTCTGTAGGGTTTAAGTATGAATATTATAAGATAAAGGATAAGCATATAGTTAAGCATTATGCAAAACCTCGATATAATATGCCTAAACCGGAAAATTTAATTTCTAGGGCCAAAAATTATAAGAAGCTTTTATCTATTAATTATCAAAAAGATCATTCCAAAAATTATTCTGAAGAAACTGCTACAGTTTATGCAAAAGCACTCTGGAAGAAAAGGAAACCTAAAATTGAACGAATAAATAATAAAATAGAAAGAGCAAAATATAAAACACAGCAAGTAACGCCTGCATTCTTAGATGCATTAATAGGACTCTATGAACGTAAAAGTACTCTTCAAAAGGACAAAGTATATATTTTGCTTGAGTTAAAAAAGTATTATAATCGTAAAGTGATAAATTTCTTTCTAAAGCTGAATGATACCGAACTAAACAAGCAGTTGAGGAATGAGGCTTTTATACATTTACAAAGTTTTAATTATAATCCGAGACTTCGGAAACAACAATATATCAGAATACCTTCTAAGAATAAAAAAAGAAGAAAGTTTTTAAAGGAAACATATATTAATGAAGAATATATTATACCTGAAACTCCCCACGAACTTGAATACAGAATAGCAAATTCCAAAGAGCAAAAAATTAAAACTTATGATTATTTTATATCCCATAGTAGTAAAGATGGTATTGAAGTCCAAAAATTAATAAATGCAGAAAATCAATTAGGTAAAAATGTCTTTTGTGATTGGATAAGTGATGTGGATTACTTAAAACGCCATCTCTTATGTGATGTAACAATACGCGTACTTGAGTTAAGAATACAACAATCCGATGCTGTTATATTTGTAGATTCAGGTAATTCACGGAATTCTATATGGTGTAAATATGAATTGAATTATTCTTGTGATTCAGCAAAACCAATTTATTTCATATCAATAGATTCTATAAGAAAAGGTGATTTTACTTTAAATAGATTTAGTGATAATTGGTTCTTCGATAATGAGTATAAGTCTAACATAGCCTTAATAGTCAAAAACTCATTTTATTAGTTTTCAGAAACAAAAACCACAAACTACTCATTTACAAATGGTTATATATTAAAATTTACAGATTTATAAAATAGGGACGGTCGTGAAATGCCTAAAAAGTTTTTGACTTCCCTAACGAATTGATTGATAAAGTGATAGAAATTTCGTAACTTTGAAAAAGGGAAAAGAATTCCCCCAACCACCGACGAAAGTGAAAAATTGGGGGAATCGCAAAATTAATCTGCATGTCAATTCAAATCCGGAGATTAGTCTGATAGTTTCTTTAAGGCTGTCCTGCTCGGTTTTATCGAGAGTCCTTACATATGAACTTACTTCGTTGATACGGCTATACTGCATCGTAAGAGGTTCAAATGCTGTTGCATTCATTTGTTCAAAGCCTTGGATATAACTTCCGTTTAGACTATAGATAATATGACTTATCTGTGGACTGTACGGGCCATAATGATGGGCTGTGAATTTAATATTTGATAACGACTTCGCCTCCTGGCGTTGGAGGAAATATGCAAGTTTGTTTGCCACAAATAGACTGCAGTTCTCTCCAAGAGAGTCGTAATAGTACATTGCATACGTAATAAGCCCCTTCGACGGTGTCAGTTTCACTTCTTTGCAGACAGGCTTTGACTGTAGGGGATGATGTTTGGGAATAGATGCTTTCTTATGACCAAAGATGAACGCTGGTTGGCAAATTGGAAACAGGAGATAGACTATATAGTAACCAATCATCGCCAGCCTTCGAAACTCATAGACAAAGAGCGCGGCCTCCGAAACTGGTGGAAGTATCAGCAGAAACTCCTCAACGCCGGAAGGATGAAGTGTGAGTGGGTAGAAAAGTTTCGTGACTTATTGGCTCTGGGTGAGAAGTATAAGAGGGTAAATCAGTATGTGTAAAGAAGGGGCATCAAAATGATGAAAGACGGAGACTACAATTACGTCGAGGCTTATAAAAAGATGATGTTTCTCAAGGAACATCACAGGCCTATCGAAGCTGTCGTTGCGGATTTGCAGACTGAACTCAGGCCCGTCAAGGAGGAGTCGTTGCTCATTCATGCGATGAGGATGATTCTGGAATTGGATTTCAGGTCCACGTCTCCGTTGTATCAATACCTGCAGTCCCCGATGAGGCAAACTCTTTACCTGGTGGATGTTTTTTACTCCATTATTGACAGGGAAGAGTCGGTTGAAATGGACGATAAGCGCTGGGATAGGATAGCCGTTCTTCTCGATGAAATTGAGATGACCTATTTCATCAATATCGGGTTTTCTAATGACGGCGATTATTTTCATGACGAGCGGGATGAGCAGGTTGGGGTTGCCTTATCTACATTCATGGGGTATTTCTGGAATGCCCTCATGAGCTATGAGGAACAAACTCACGATAGAATTCTCAGATACCTTAAGCCCTACGATTCCTATATCCAATCTCATTATGGTTTCTCTGTAGAACAGGCTTTGTTGTTTATAGTTCACGTCAGAAAGCTAAATAACGACAAACTGAATGAGGTTATCCATTCATATACAGACACATACTCCTTTTATTCGACACATCCGGAAGAATGGTATAAACTTACGCAGAAGTTCATTGAGCTGGGTGTGACAGATCCTCACGATTGGTGGAACCAGCCAGAGTTAAGCGGGATGATGAAGACCTTGACGACAAACCCTGGTGAAATCCATCTTCATTCTCGGGAGGAACTTTTGGATGTGGAGATTGACAGTACTGTCCTTCAACGGATTCTTGAGTTCTTTTCCTATGATAAGGAATCGATAAAAGGTCAGACTGTTTATTATGCGGATAAGCATCATTCTGAATCTCATCCTCTTATACAGATAGGCGACAGATATGTGTGTCCAATTAATAAGTTTCTGCTAGAAGGAATGTTCTATCGCATGGATAATGAGTTGATGCGTGATAGTAAGGTCGGGCAGAAGTATAAACAGGATAAGGACAAAGCTTTTGAGAAGAAGGTGGAAGAATTGTTCCGGGACTTCTTTCCATCAAAGACAAAGATCTTTACCAACTATAGTGTGGATGGTGTATCGGAGAATGATCTGTTGGTGTTAATAGGTGATAGTTGCATTATTGTAGAAATCAAGAACTGCGGTTTCCGTGAACCTTTTCGTGATCCTCTCAAGGCTTTCCCGCGTATCCAAAGGGATTATTCCAATGCCATTCAATTGGGATATGAGCAGTGCAGGCGTGTTGAAGATGTATTGCTTTCAGGGAGAGATATAGACATCCTTGATGCTGCCAATAAGAAAAAAGTTCATTACCATCTGAAGAGCAAGAATATTGTCGATGTATGGTCAATCGTGGTCACGGATTTTAAGTATGGAACTATTCAGACTGATCTTTCCTCATTACTGAAGAAAGATGAGGATGCCTTGTTCCCGTGGTCTGTGTGTATTGATGATATTGAAGCTTTCTTCTTGTTGATGCGTAAATTGCTGAAAGGAATCGCATCAAATCGCTTCATCGAGTTCCTGGATTACAGAGAGCGGCTTCATGGACATGTGCTTTGCTCCGACGAACTGGAAATCTGTGGGTGGTATCTGAATGACAGAGAACAGTTTAAAGAGTATGCAGACAGGGAATCCCTAATCAATACGACCCCCAATATGGGAACCATTTTTGACGCCTACTATCGTGTGGGCCTTGGTTTCAAGAATGAGTTTGATATGGTGCACAAGAGACATTATCAATTACCGGACTATCCACGGCAATTCGCGCTGAAAGAAATAACGGGAGAAGACCTGTCCAAGGACGAATGATAACTTTCTGTTGATTATGAACGATACAGTAGTAAACCAATACGGAAACCACCCAGTATACTTCGGAAACGTAAACGGGGATGTATACATGAACTCATCTGGCGGTAGTGTTGATTACCGTCAGATTTTTCATGATATATCCACGGACCTGCGTGTATGGAGGTCGGTGCTATATGAAGAGAAGCATATTCCCCGTCAGCAAACAGACGTCCTTCTCTCCTGGATTAATACTGACTTTGAGAAGGATAAGGAACGGGTAGCTATTCTGGTTGGGGCACCTGGGTCTGGAAAGTCTGTGGTGATGCGTGACTTGCTGGAGCAGTTGGAGGGTAAGGAAGATACTTGGGTGCTCGGACTAAAGTCAGACCAGATTGGATTTGAATCCATGGAGTCGTTAGCATCGCAAAATGGGATATCTCGCCGTATGGAGGATGTGATTCGTGAGTTGGCGCGCTCTAAAGGCTCAAAGCGGGTTGTTTTGCTTGTGGATCAGATTGATGCTTTGTCTCTTACTCTGTCGTCTAATAGAAAGCCTTTACGCTCCATTCTGCGCTTTATTCAGAATGTCCAGTCGGAGGATAAGGTGCGTGTCGTGGTATCTTGCCGGCCGTATGATTTGGAGTATGACCCTTACCTGGAACAGTTTCAATTCGGTACCAGGGTGCAGATGGATCCCTTAAAGCCGGAGGTAGTAGAAGAAGTACTGAAAACAAATGGGCGGCATGCTATACCTCAAGGCACAAATTTGTTCAATACTCTTCGAACTCCATTGTTTTTGTACCTGTTTTTGAAATTAAAGGAGAATAATACTCTGGATGTTCAACTGACAGAACACGGATTATATGACTGCTTATGGGCGCAAAGTATTGAAGGTGATTTGAATCTGGATTCGGGCCGGGTTGATTACCAGCGTCTGTTGGGGCTTTTGGATCAGATTGCGGGGCGGATGTACGATTCCCAATCTTTAACGCTCAGTAAACGTGCAATTGATTCCTGTTTTTCTTATGAGTTGGACTACTTGTTGCACGAAGAGTTTTTGCTTCAGGTTTCTGAGAACAGGATACAGTTCTTCCATCAGTCTCTTTTCGATTATGTTTTTGCAAGGCGTTTTGTGGAACGGGGAGATGACTTGTTGGCCACTATAAAGGACACACATCAAGGCCTATTTATAAGGGCTTTGGTGAAGTCTGTCCTTGCATTCATGAGAGAAACCCCGGAGAAGTATCTGAATACCGTGCGCAGTATTTTGTTCGAAAAGGACACCGCTGGCCGTGATGTGTATCGCTACCATCTTAAGATGCTGATCTTGTCTATGATGGGTTATTCGGTTAATCTTAGTCCCGCAGAAATAGTCTTCGTACGCGATGAGATTTCGGCAGACGCACACCTCAGGGATGTGTTCATCAAGGGAATCCGCTCTAAAGAATGGTTCTCTGCAATCAAGGGAATTATTGACCATACTGGAGGCTGGAAATCTATGTCGGAGAAGGATTGTCTGCTTATGGTCGGCGTTTGCTCGCGAATGATCTTTTCGGAACAGCGTGAAGTGCTTGACTATTTCAATAGTTTTTATGCGGATGATGTATCTCCGGAGATTCGTCATGGTGTTGTCAATACTCTTAATTCTTTTAGGCCTGATTGTGAGAATGTCGCACTTGCCGAATCCTTGTATGATAAGATCATCCGTGAAAGTGGGGACATTTCTTTGAGCAATCTCCTATCCAACATGGTAGACTTGGATCCTGACTTTGTCCTGAGCCGTTTACGTAAGATGGTTTCATACGCTATCGATGTATATAAAAAGAAGAGAAACGGTATTGATATCCAACTTAATCACGATGTTGATCACGTTTACGAAAAGCTTTTTGAGCAATATCCGGACAAATGTTACGATGAGTTCCTATCTATAGTGCTTGAAATCTGTGACAAGACAAAATTGAAGAAACAAAAGGATGCGCTGGTATGGAGTCGGGCATATTGGATGTTTAAACCGATCAGCAATCCACGGATAGGTTATAAGTTTGCTGAGGATGTTCTAAGTATTGTCATTGCAGAAACAGAGAGACGCGCAGCGGAAGAAAGAGCGGATGTTATCCCCTTGGTTAAGAAGTTGAACAAGTCAAAGTTCGACACAATCAGGCTGATTCCCGCCTGTGCTTTTGTCGCAAATCCTTCATTGTTTAAGCCGCAAATTCTGGCGGTGTTCACAGATACTTGGTTGCTCTCCTGCTGTTCAGGCCTTCTCAAATTCTATTACAGAAAGGCGTTGAATGTGTCTTTTCCCTTGTTTACGAGAGAGGAACAAAAAAAGATCCTTGATGCAATCATGGAAACGGCTCATTTTCTGGAAAAAAGATACACGATTAAAGATCACCAAAAATGGTCGGTTGGTATATCACTTATGGATGAACTGAAATATGAGTATCTGGCAGAAATCCCGGATGACCTGTTAAAAGAAGAATTCAAAGAGGTCTTCAAGAAAAAACAGGAATGTATGCGCCGGTTTGGTGTTCGGGAGAACAAAATGCCCTATCAGATTTCCTCACATTTTGGTTGGACAACTCTTGACATTACGCCGGAGCGGGCAAAGAAAATGACTTCCGCGCAGTGGCTGAAAGCAATGCGCAAATACACTTCCAACGCTCACCTGAGCTTTGATACGCCGACATTGCAGGGGAATTCTCAACTGTTCGAACAAACAGTATCCACGGCTCCGGAAAGGTATGTGGAGACAATTAAAGCCATCTTGGCAGATTCGGGAATTCCCAATGTTTACGCCTATGCAGGTCTCAAGGGACTCATCGCAGCAAAATATGACTATTCAGTTGCGGAGGGTATATACCTCCAAATGATTTCGTTGCTCAATCCGGACATCAATGACAATAAGCCTTCGGAGTTGCTCTCACTCATCCGACAGTCAGAATACTTTGTCGAGAGCAAAAACCCTCTACGAAAAGAGATTGTGGACTTCCTTACCTTGGTTGTCAGAGAGTATAATGACAAGCGGGGGGACAAAGAAGAGGACGAAAACGAGAGCGCTCCATATCAGACAGGAATAAATGAAGTCCGAGGTTCGGCCTGTGAGTATCTAATGGAATGCTATCGGCACAAAGAGTATAAAGAAGCCATCTTTTCAGCATATGAGACACTCCCGGGCAATGCAACCATACATACCCGTTCAGCAGTGCTGTTCAAGATGGCACTCTTAAATTACCTTGATACAAATAGGAGTCTGGACCTCTATCTCAAGTTGATGTCTGATTACCGGCCCAATCTGATGGCCATGCCGCTTCACAACTTGAATCCGCTTGTATACTACATCAACTATGGTTTCGACCGCTTGATTCCGCTGTTTGAAAAGGCTATAGAAATCCCATTTTGTCATGAGGAGATGGCACCGCTTCTATGGTTGGCATGGGCCAAGAAAAAAGAAGGGGCGGATGACTTGCTTTCCAGGATGCTCCAATCTTCCGATAAGGCGAAGGGGGCTCTTGTGAACTACTTGGTCAGGAGCAATGAACAAAAGATTGATCAGAGTCTTGTCATTCCTTGGATAAAGCATTGCCTTCTTTCAAAGCAAATTAACGGGGATCTCTCACAGACGTATGATGGTATCTTTGACGATCTTGTCCCTATGTGGCCGGCAGAGGACAGAGAAGAAATAACAAGCCTGTATATATCGAGAGGCTGGTTGTCTAAGGATAGTCGGGACTTTGTTAAGTATCTTGGTTCTTTTGCCCTTTCTGATCCGTCAGAATGCTTACAATGGTTGCGACTAAGTCTTGAAGCGTGTCCAGCTTTGATGGAAGGTTATTCATCATCAAGAATTATCGAAATCCTGATTCAAGCTTACAATGGCCTATCCGACTTCGGCTCCAGAACTCCGGACCTGGAGTTCGCCATGGACTTGTTGGATGACATTCTGAGCAATCAGGAACATGCCGCTCGCCTTGATATGTTCTTATACCAGTTGGACAATGCCTAATAAAGGAACATATCTGCCAAATATTTGGTCTGAAAGGTTTATTCCTGTAATTCCCGAGTCTCAATCGAAAGACGTTCAAGAATTATTGAATGAGACTGATTGCACGTGTATATGCGTGGATGAATATCCTGCTAATGGTCAGGACTGGGTTGAGACAATCTTGATGTTCTTGGGAGAAAAGTTTGCAAGCAATCTTTTTGTTGCCCAGACAATGGAGGCCCTACAAGATGCGAGCAGGACCGCCTTCTCGCCTCCTGCAAGGCGAGGTATGGCATTAAAAGCCATACTGCAGCACTTGTCAAATGGGAAGAAGTTGGTTTTATATATCCGCCGACCGGTATCTCATATGATAGAAACTGATTTTGAGCATCTTTCTCATTTCATTGGCCCCACTATAGGAATCCTTTGTCATGCCACAAGCGAAACGAATGTCCCGCTTAGTTTACAGCCCACAATTCGATATCATATTATGCGACAAATGATTAATCCTAACCAGCCCGTCTTCTTTTCATACTCCAGAGAGGATAGTACAGGCCTAGTTGACACCATCTGCAAAGCGCTTGAGTCAACAGATATAGAGTACAGCCTTGATATGATAGACACAAGACTTCAAGATTCAATTAAAGAATATGAACGGAAGATAGGCGATGCAGAGTATATCATTATTGTAATCAGTGATAATTACTTCTATTCGTGGGATTGTATGTATGAGATGTCTGCCATAATGCGTCGTGATGATTTTAGCAAAAGGGTTGTCCTTGTAGACAAGCTGGGAAAAATCAAACGAAATAAGAAATCTCATGATATTGTCCTTGCTCATTGGAAAAAGGAGTATGATGATTATATTGACATAGACCCTTCAAACCAAACGATGACTGAAGAAAGACATCATTTGGAAGGCATTATTCAGAAGTTTCCTGATTTTTGGTGCCATGTGGTGGATGATCTCGCCGAAGACTACAAGAAAGTTGAGAAAGACTCCGCCAAGACGCTGGCAGAGTTTATGTCTAATATGATTAAGCGGAACAATGATGCCGCTCAAGCACCGCAAATGCAAAAACTTAATAATCCCGTTCATAGTGGGAATACGCCATCCATAGAAGTCAGACAAGTCGGTGACCACCCTGTGTATATTGGTAACATTAATGGTGATGTTCATTTCGGAGCTTAATACATAAGAGGCCACATGCCCTTTCATTTCCACTTTACTCAGGATATAGACGCGGCGCAGATTCAGCTATTTGCCAAGGTCGTCAAATGTATGCTAGATGATGAGTTTTCAATGAAGAACGCTCAGTGGGTGGATTGTGCAATGCCGCAGGAAGTCCAGAACCTTCAGCAGCTTCAAGACTTATGTGACTCCGGTCAGATTGGTTCTTATTTCCAGATCACTACACCACGTTATGAAGGTCTTGAATATGTGTCGAAACGGTCGAAGCAGATTCCAAATTTGGACGCCAGTCTCCATTTGTCTGCCCTTCAGCCTCAATTTTATGCTTTTAAGGCGGATAAAATCCAATTGTCATATGTGGCCTTGGTAGATTGGCTGTTAGCCTCATTTGTATTCATCAATACAGATCTTACAAATTACTTTTTCAATCGGGCTTATGAGGATGGCTCTTTTAACTGGAATGGCAAGTATGGGCCATGTTTCTTTGACCGTGAGCGGTTCTCGTTGGCGCGGGACCGGATTATTGGCCTAGAAATGCAGGCGCGTAATTATGGTGGATATACCTCAACTATGGAGGATACAGCTAAAGCAATCCTAATGAGCCTGCTCTACCAATGTGGATTCCTTGCATTCTGGTGTTGTTTGGCAGACATTATGACGTTCCCTGGTTGTGAAGAGGAAGAAAAGGCGGTATTGGAGAACCTATCGGCATACATGCTTGCAAATTATGCCAATGTATATGTGTATAATACAGTTGTTGAGAATAATCCTCTAGAAGGCGGCGAAGTGGCCCTGCAGAGAGGCTCGGCGGAAAACACAACGCGGGCAAAACTCTACCTGACTAGAGAAGATGATTCACCGGTTTTGTTACGGCTGGACTTGCCACACGAGGGATACCCATATGTTCACCTGAACATTGAGGAAAATGGGAATAACAATCACATTCCCTTATCCGGCGAGGCGCATGGGGACGAATATGATCATGTCTTTGACAATCTTGAAAAGGCATTGTTGAGGTACAATTTTAATGTGACAGAATATGTCCATTCCCCAGTTGCCCAAGACAAGGTCATCATCAAAGACATGCGTTACAGAACGGCGCTATTGAATTATGCACCATGCTCTTTCTACAGTTTGGCTTTTTCAGTTCTGGGGGTAGACCATGAACCCGAGTGTGTCACTCATCCATTTATCATCCATACTCGCAACACTCTGGTCGAATTGCTTGAAACAGATGGTTATAGCAAAGAAGAACTACTAAGTCTTGATCCGCCAAATCTGCTTGAGATGGCATATAAAGAACTTATTAACAGATGTGATAAAACGGTTACCGAACTATAATTAATCTTGCTATCCTCTTAGTTGATACATCTTCTTCTACTGTAGTGAAATAGATACTTATGCCCCAATCCGAACTCTGGCTCGCCAAATGGCAAGAAGTCATCGACTTCCTGGAAACCAACTACCGCAAACCCTCCAAGTTCAACCCGGAGGAACGCAACATGCGCTCTTGGTGGAAGCACAACAAGAAGCTGATGAATGCCGGCGAGTTGAAGGCGGAGCGTGTGGAGTTGTTCAAGCAGCTGCTGGAGTTAGGAGAGAAGTACAAGCGTGTGAATCAGTATCTATGAGATAATCTGTGATATTAATCTGAATAGAGCAAACAAAGATATTACAATGTGGATAAAGAATCTGCCTCCAGATTATATTAATATGCCCTCGCATTGTTACCATGACGTTTTTTTGTGGCAATCTGACAAGGTGTTGTTATGGACAACCATAAATCAGCTTTGTGGTGTTGGCTTCAAGCATGTAATCCCCAAAAGAGTTATAACTTTATGCATATTGATAGACACTATGATATGCAGGACTCCTTTTTTGATGAGGATCTTTTGCCGGTAAAAGAGAACTCGCATCTTTCGTTTGAGGACTACTCGGAGCTGAAGCGAAAAGACGGAAAGTTTCAAGTTTTTCGATGGGATAACTATATCATCGCCGGAAGGGAGCTTCATAAGCGTTGGTTTCATACAAATATCTGCATATCTCATAAACAGGGGAGCTGGCACCCGGGGTGGGGGCATAAGCCTTTATCAATTCGAGAAGAGGAGCCTATCAATATGAGCTGGTGTATTCAACAGTATATCTATAAACCAGAAAAGGATTTTGATGGGTTTGATGGGAATGATTATAAACTTCCTTGGATTGTAAACTTAGATTTAGATGTGTTTTTTACGGGTGATAGCAAAATCCAACTGTTTTCTGATGAATACATTCGATACATAGCGGAACCCTTACAGAAATCCATGAAGAGGATTGCTGTTTTGACGATAGCGATTAGCTCAGAATGTTTAGGTGGGAATGATTTACAGGAACAATGAGGGAACGGCTTTCGAGTTTTGAGGATAATGTCTGAAAAACTAGAGTGCTTAGAATCATTTTTTAGGAGAGTGAATGACTGTGATTAAGAATCACAAATAACCTGCCCGGCCCATCAGAGTCGGACTTTTTTTGGATACCGTGTATTACTGTTTTAGTAAACCTGTACTCTATCTCTCTTCCTCATTATGGAAGTGGAGGTGTCTCCTGAAGTTCGGGGAAGAAGAGTTTGAGGAAGTTGTAGAAGACCTCAAGTAGTCTGAGGTAATCATAAAAGTAGGGATCTTGAATAATGCGCAGAATTCCGCAGTAAAGCTTGCACGCGAAATTTGAATTGCTCATAATGTTAAATTGTTTAGTTGTAGCCTTTTACGGGTTTTAAATCGCGTGTCGCTGAGTAAAGATAAGGTCCCAGATTCAAACCATTGTTTTATCTATTACACTTGTGAAGTCCGTGTCAGAAATATGCGGTCGGCCTTCGGCCGGATTTATCCCCACCCGGTCGCTGGCGCTTCCTTCCCGCCCATAAATGCCCGGACGAGGCCGGGCATGGAGAAATCGGTCAAGCCCGCGTTCCCGATTGGTCACGCCGGCTTGGCTCCAGTCCCATGAGCAACTTCGCCGCCCAGGGGACTTTCGCTCTTACTGCCACGCGCCGGCGAGACTGTGGCCGTCAGAGCCGTCCACAGACTCGCTCGACCTGATGCACAATCGACCCGCCCTCGGCGCCCATCTGTTCCAGACCGGCGCCCTGCTAACGCACTTTAAGGGGGAAGCGGTCACGGCCAACTGACTGTTGCCTTCCGCTCGCTCGGCATTCCGGTCCCTGGCGGTCCCTCCATTTCTCGCTTGCTCCAGACAACAGTCAGTCCGCCGTGCTGGTTTAATCCCTCCCAGCCTCCCAAGGGAGGTGCAATAAACGCCCGGGCTGCGTCTTCCCTTCGCATCACCGCCGGTGCCAAGAATCCGCGTCATAACATAACACAACATTGTATAACTCCTCGCGGGAGCGGTGGAGGCCAGAATCGGCCTTGGAAAGGTGCGTGGGGAAGTTCTCCGAATTAAACTTATGCCCGCTGCGGGTTATACAACGTGATGTTATGTTAACGTGAGTTCGACGAATTACAACTAAAAGAGTGACAAT
>ULWC01011766.1_pt1 | contig 13705 bp, 10 predicted proteins | sample 1959931 | NCBI WGS metagenome assembly ULWC01 (sample SAMEA4835801, study PRJEB28245) | human gut metagenome | biome: gut microbiome; material: fecal sample | place: Denmark | collected 2008
CTTATTTTTTCTGCGGTTCGCCGTTGGCAATGTCGCGCACAACCTCACCCGCAATGATCAACCCCGCGGCGGCGGGCACAAAGGCGTTGCTGCCGGGAACCTGGCGGCGCTGGGTACATTTGCGGGCCGTGTCGGGCGGGCAGATGCAATGGGTGCGGCAGCTGATGGTCATATCATCAATGGGGGTCAGTGCAGGCTCTTTGGAGTATACCACCTTCAGGTGCTTGACCCCGCGCTTGCGCAGCTCGGCGCGCATTACGCGGGCCAGCGGGCAGACGGAGGTATCGTAAATATCCGCAACTTCCAGGGCGGAAGCATCCAGCTTGTTGCCCGCGCCCATGCAGCTGATGATGGGCGTGCCCGTTGCCTGCGCCTGCATGACCAGTTCCAGCTTGCCCTTTACCGTGTCGATGGCATCGACCACATAGTCGTACTGGCTGAAATCGAACTGGTCGGCGGTGTCTGGCATGTAGAACGTCTTGTAGGTGTTCACCACGGCGTCCGGGTTGATATCATGGATGCGCTCTTCCGCCACATCCACCTTGTATTTGCCCACCGTTTTGCGGGTGGCCAGAATCTGGCGGTTCAGGTTGGTCAGGCAGACCTTGTCGTCATCAATCAGGTCCAGCGTGCCAATGCCGCTGCGTGCCAGTGCTTCCACCGTATAGCCTCCAACACCGCCAACGCCAAACACGGCCACACGGGCGTTGTACAGACGCTCCATTGCCTCCTTGCCAAACAACAACTGCGTTCTTGAAAACTGATTCAGCATACTGCCTGCTCCCCCACGGTTTTATAAATTAACAAACAAATGGGCGGGTTCGTGCCCGCCCAACCTATCAAATCGGTAGTCTTTTCAAATTATAAAGCGCAGCATACAAAAAGTCAAGGGGAAGCCCTGCGCAGAGCTTCCCCCTGACATATGTTTTGCATTTTACAACTCGCTGCCGTTTGTGGCGATCACATGGGCGTACCACGCAGCGGAATCCTTGGGGATGCGTTCCATGGTGCGGTAGTCCACATAAATCAGCCCAAAGCGCTTGCTGTAGCCTTCGGCCCACTCATAGTTATCCATGATCGACCAGTAGGTATAACCGATCAGCGGGTAGCCCTCCTGCAAGGCGCGGCGGGCGGCCAGCAGGTGGCGGTGCACATAATCAATGCGCTGCGGGTCGTGCACTTTACCGTCCAGCATCACAAAATCTGTGTTGGCCATGCCGTTCTCGGTAATCAGGATAGGCCGGCCATACCGCTGGTTCAAAAAGCGGATGGCCCAATAGATGCAGTCCGGCGTGATGGGCCATTCCATCGCAGTGCGCGGACTGCCCTGCCAGGTGTTGGCGGTATACTCGCTGCCCGGCTGCTGGGCCGCGCAGGCATTGTAGACGTTAAAGCCCAGGTAATCCAGCGGCTGGTGCAGCAGCTCCAGTTCCTGCGGGGTGAACACATCCGCCCCCAGGGCTTTGGCCATCGGCTCCGGCACCCTGCCCAGCAGAACGGGGTCGCACCACCAGCTGATGGAATAGCAGCCTTCCACCTCCATCGTCCGGCGGTAAGCTTCGGCGATGGCGGCTTCGCTTTCGTCCCCGCAGGGCGAAAACACCGGTCCGGTGGGAGCATACCCCACCTTAGGCGGCAGCTTTGCATACCGGCGGATGGTCTGTACCACTTTGGCATGGGCCAAAAGTACATGGCGGGTCACGGGGCGCAGGCTGGCCGGTTCATCAAGGAACGGCGCATGCCGCCCCTGCAGATGGCCGATCCCCACAAAGCACTGCGGCTCGTTCAGGGTCATCCAATACTGTACCTGGTCAGACAGGGCTTCCACCACAATTTTGGTGTACGCTGCAAACCAATCCGGGATCTGCGGGTTCTTCCATCCGCCCTGCAAATACAGCGCATACGGCAAATCCCAATGGTACAGCGTTACCATCGGCTCAATGCCCGCGGCTTTCAGCTCCCGCACAAGGCTTTGATAGAACGCAATGCCTTTCTGGTTGATTTTTTCCGTGCCATCGGGCAGGATGCGGGACCAGCTGACCGAGAAGCGGTAGCTTTTCAGCCCCATCTTTTTCATCAGGGCCACATCTTCACGGTAGCGGTGGTAGTGGTCGCACGCCTGCAGAGGGCCCTCGTTATATTTGGTGTGGCCGGGGTACAGCACATCCCAGATGCTCGGCCCGCGGCCATCCTCATTCCAGGCGCCTTCCACCTGTGCCGCTGCCGATGCCGCACCCCACAAAAAGTCTTTCGGGAATTCCATTTTGTCACCTCTGCTGCTGAGATATTTTATCAATCTATTTTGTGTATCCTAGGGTGTATCTGAAAAAGTAAAAGCATCAAGAAGTCAAAAATTCATAGAAAAATCAGAAATCGCGAAAACCGCATTAGAAATTGTATTTAGGGCAATACCGCATAATTCTAAGTGCCGATACGGCGAGCGAGGTGCGGCAGATGCCGGAGCGGTGCTTAAGCCGTAAGGCGGGAATTGTGCGGTGTTGCCTTAGATGTTTTTCGTTACCTAATCCCGTAGGGGCGCACATTGTGCGCCCGTTGCCTTGCGGCGAATGATGTGGCGCGGCCCGTCCGCGGGACGATGCAAGCATCGTCCCCTACAAATATTGGCAGCGTTTATAGCAACCGGCAGGGTTTCTCCCCGGCGCGATGAGGGCATCGTGCCCTACAGATCAAACCGCCGGGCCTTGCCCTTACCGCAAAATTCCTAATTACTCATTTCTAATTACTCATTCCTAATTTCTAATTCTCCCATCCAACTCCTCACTCCTACCCCCTAACTCACTTCATGAGCATTTCCGCCGCCTTCGCCAGCTCCGCGTTCACCGCATCGGCTTCCGCTTTGCTCTTGCCCACGGCGGACAGATACACTTTGATTTTCGGCTCGGTGCCGGAGGGGCGCACCATCAGCTTGTGGCCGCCCGCCAGGTGGTATTCCAGCACGTTGGCGCGGGGCAGGCCGGTGCCATCGGTATCATAATCCGCAACACGCTCCACCGCATAGCCCGCAATCTCTTTGGGCGGGTCGGCGCGCAGAGTCTTCATCAGGTTCTGCATGGTGTACATGCCGGTTTCGCCCTCAAAGGCAAAGCTGCACAGGGCGTTGCGGTAATAGCCAAACTCTTTGTACAGCGCTTCAATGGCATCCAGCAGCGTCATGCCCTGCTGGGCATACCAGGCGGCGGCTTCACACACCAGCAGCGTGGCGTTCACGGCATCCTTATCCCGCACATGTCCGCCGGACAGGTAACCATAGCTCTCCTCAAAGCCAAAGATATAGCGTTCCACATGGCCCTCTGCTTCCAGCTTGCCGATCTGCTCGCCGATGAACTTAAAGCCCGTCAGGGTGCGGCGCAGCTCCACGCCGTACTTTTTGGCAACCGGCGTTGCCATATCGGTGGAAACAATGGTGGTCACGGCCACGGGATCCTTGGGCATGGTGCCGCGGGCCAGGCGTGTGCGGCAGATATAATCCAGCAGGATAATGCCCATCTCGTTGCCGGTGATCAGCCGGTAGCCGCCCTTGCCGTCCGGCACAGCGGTGCCGCAGCGGTCACAGTCGGGGTCGGTGCCAAGCAGCAGATCCGGGTGTACTTTATCGCACAGTTCCAGGCCCTTCTGCATGGCTTCGCGGATTTCCGGGTTGGGATACGGGCAGGTGGGGAAATTCCCATCCGGTGTTTCCTGCTCCGGCACCACCGTCACATGGGTCACACCCAGCTTGGCCAGCAGCTTTTTTACGCACTCCAGGCCGGTTCCGTTCAGCGGGGTGTACACCAGCTTGAGCTGCTCAATGCCGGTGCCATCGCCAACGCGTTGGTCATATACAGCCTGTACAAAATCATCCAGGCATTTGTCGTCAATGCTCACAATGCGGCCTGCCTGCACACCGGCTTCATAATCCACCAGCTTTACGCCGTCAAAGCAGTCCACTTTTTCGATTGCAGCCAGAATTTTATCTGCCACTTCCAGCGTGATCTGGCAGCCATCGGCGCCATACACTTTATAGCCGTTGTACTTGGCCGGGTTGTGGCTGGCTGTAATGCAGACACCTGCCCCGCAGCCCAGATAGCGCACCGCCCAGGAAAGTGTGGGCGTGGGCTCCAGCCGCGGGTACACGCAGGCGGTAATGCCGTTTGCCGCCAGCACGCGGGCAGCTTCGCGGGTGAACAGTTCGCCGTTATTGCGGCTGTCATGCGCAATGGCGATCTTTTTGGGCAGGTCGGTCGCGTTCAGGTAATCGGCCAGGCCCTGGGTGGCCTTGCGCACCGTGTACAGGTTCATGCGGTTAGTGCCCGCCCCCAGCACACCGCGCAGGCCGCCGGTGCCAAATTCCAGGTCACGGTAAAAACGGTCCGTGATAGCAGCATCATCCCCGGCAATGCCGTGCAGTTCTTCCGCCACAGCGGTATCCAGTTCCGGCTGGGCCAGCCAACGGTCATACAGTTCTTTCGCTGTATTCATAACAGCACCTTCTTCCCCAAAGTCAGTTTCAGGAAGTGTTCGTTATTTATCAAACATTTACACAGCCCTTATTATAGCAGATACTTGGCCGCAAAAAAAGCCGCGGCGGGCAAAAATTTTACCAGCCGCGGAAATTATACATTTTGGGCAATACCGCATAATTCTAAGTGCCGATACGGCGAGCGAGGTGCGGCAGATGCCAAGCCAAAAGCGCAGATAATACTGGATGCTGCAAAGGTGAGCGCCGCCAGTGGCGGAAACAGCGAACCGAAGCAGGGGCAGCGGTCGCAGAGTGCGAGGGGCTTTTGCCCCCGAAGCACGATGCGGGTACCGCAACCCGACATTATCGAGCATTTTGGCAACGCAGATGCCGTGCCGCAGCTGCCGGAGCGGTGCTTAAGCCGCAAGGCAGGAATTGTGCGGTGTTGCCTTTGTATTTTTCTTTCGTTTACACCGTATCGCGCAGCACACCGGCGTGTTCCAGCCCCACCATCACCACGGGGATCAGCACCAGCTGCAACACAATGCCCGGCAGCGCGGTGGCAAATGCACCGGCAATGAACATCTGCATGGTAAAGCCATTGCCGCCAAGGCCCAGCAGCACGGTTTGGGCCACGCCCCACACAGCGCGCCCGGCCAGCATGGCGGGCACCAGCGCCATATAAACGCCCGCCACGCCGCGCTTGTTCAGCTTGGCATACAGCAGGCCGATCACCGCGCCATAGGCAGCCAGCTCAAACGCCATGCCAATGCCGGTGGGGTACAGCACAGGCATGCCAAACAGCAGCCCGCGCAGCAGCGGCATTACCGCGCCAACGGCCAGGCCATACGGCCAGCCGCATACCATGCCGCACAGCAGCACGGGAATGTGCATCGGCAGCAGCATTTTGCCGATCTGCGGGATCTGCCCGGTGATAAGCGGCAGCACCAGGCCCAGGGCCAAAAACAGGGCGGAAAGGGTCAGCTTACGGGTGGATGTTTTCATGATTCAAACTCCTCACATTCTATTTTTTTATTTGATTCCACAGTTTGACAGCAGCAGAACACCATGATACGATGATGGTAAAACAGAGATAAGGCAATACCGCATAATTCTAAGTGCCGATACGGCGAGCGAGGTGCGGCAGATGCCAAGCCAAAAGCGCAGATAATACTGGATGCTGCAAAGGTGAGCGCCGCCAGTGGCGGAAACAGCGAACCGAAGCAGGGGCAGCGGTCGCAGAGTGCGAGGGGCTTTTGCCCCCGAAGCACGATGCGGGTACCGCAACCCGACATTATCGAGCATTTTGGCAACGCAGATGCCGTGCCGCAGCTGCCGGAGCGGTGCTTAAGCCGCAAGGCGGGAATTGTGCGGTGTTGCCCTAAAGAAAGAGGTTTTCTTTTATGGAAATTCTTGTGATTGACGGACAGGGCGGCGGGCTGGGCCGCCAGCTGGTTGCCGCCGTTAAAAAGGCCGTTCCGCAGGCGGTGGTAACGGCCATCGGCACCAACAGCGCGGCCACTTCCGCCATGCTGAAAGCCGGGGCTGACCGCGCTGCCACCGGCGAGAACGCCGTGGTGGTGGGCTGCCGCCGGGCGGATGTCATTTTGGGGCCCATCGGCATTGTGATGGCTGACGCCCTGCTGGGCGAAATCACCCCCGCCATGGCGCAGGCCGTAGCCCAAAGCGATGCCCGCCGTATCCTGATCCCCGCCAACCGGTGCGATACCCTGGTGGTTGGGGTGAGCGCCCCCATCGGCACCCTGGTGGAGCAGGCCGCCGCGGCCGTGCTGGACGGCTGCCGGAACTAAAGCGTATCGGAAAACCGCATAAAAATCCACAAAAACAAAATGCAGAAAATATCCCGTCCCCCTGCTGGGGAACACGATACCTTCTGCATATCTATCATCAAAGCAATATCAAGTTGTCATCTGCCATACGGTGCAGCATGCACCAGGATGTTGGGCGCTTCTGCGCCGCAAGGCCGGCTTCCTGCCGGTCGATTGATATTATTATAGTATAAGGCGGCGTGCTGCGTCAAGCCCACCGCCGGAGGAACTGCCATGAAACTGATGATTGCATCCGACCTGCACGGTTCGGCTTTTTACTGCAGGCAGCTGCTTGCCGCCATGGAGCGCGAGCAGCCGGACAAGCTGTTGCTGCTGGGGGATATTCTATACCACGGTCCCCGCAACGATCTGCCGGAGGGCTATGCCCCCAAAGAGGTAATTGCCATGCTGAATCCCCTGCGGGAGCGGCTGCTGTGCGTGCGCGGCAACTGCGATACCGAGGTGGACCAGATGGTGCTGGACTTCCCGATTTTGGCCGACTATGCCCTGCTGTATGCTGGTTCCCGCGCAGTGTTTGCCACCCACGGCCACCATTACAACACGGCCTGCCCGCCGCCGCTTGCCAAGGGGGATATTTTGCTGCACGGCCACACTCATGTGCCCGCCTGGCAGGAATTTGGCAGCGGCAATTTGTATCTGAACCCTGGTTCCGTTGCCATCCCGAAGGAAAACAGCGCCCATTCCTATATGATGCTGACCGATTCCGGCTTTGCCTGGAAAGATCTTGAAGGCAGCATATACCATACACTCGCATTGGATTGCCCAAACTGCGGTTGAATCAATCGCTTGTGCGGTGTAAAATAAAGTGGGGTGGGATTCTTTTGTCCCACGCGCCAACAACCATACAAATTTCATCATATAAAGGCAATACCGCATAATTCTAAGTGCCGATACGGCGAGCGAGGTGCGGCAGCTGCTAAGCCAAAAGCGCAGATAATACTGGATGTCTTATCGAGCATTTTGCCAACGCAGATGCCGTGCCGCAGCCGCCGGAGCGGTGCTTAAGCCGTAAGACGGGAATTGTGCGGTGTTGCCTAAACATAAAAGGATGGTTCTATCCCATGCAAATTGAACAGCTTTTTGATTTTCTGCACCGGTCGGTGTCGCCGTTCCACGCGGTACACACTGCAGCCCAGCTGCTGGATGCCGCCGGTTACACCCGCCTGGAGGAAGCCGAATACTGGAATTTGGAGCCGGAACACGGTTATTATGTGACCCGCAACGAAAGTTCCATCATTGCCTGGCGGGTGCCTGCCCACGCCATTGGCGGCTGGCGCATTGCTGCCAGCCATTCCGACTCCCCCACCTGGCGCATCAAGAACACCAACGTGAACGCTGCGGGCTGCATCAAGCTGAACGTGGAAGGCTACGGCGGAATGATCATGTCCACCTGGCTGGACCGTCCGCTTTCCGCCGCCGGGCGTGTGCTGGTGCGGGATGAAGCCGCCGGTACGCTGGAAAGCCGCCTGGTGGACCTGGACCGTGATCTGCTGGTCATCCCATCGCTGGCCATCCACATGGACCGCACGCTGAACAGCGGCCACGCCTTTAACCCTCAGGTGGACATGCAGCCCCTATACGGGCTGGAGGGTTCCAAGCCCTTCCCCGCCCTGCTGGCTGAGGCCGCCGGTGTGAAAGAAGAGGACATTGTGGACTTTGACCTTTCGCTTTACACCCGCCAGGCACCCACCCGCATTGGGCCGGACGGCGAGCTGTTCATGGCCCCCCGCATTGACGACCTGGAGTGCGCCGCCACCACCCTGTACGGCTTTTTGGACGCCGCCCCTGAGACCGACAGCGCTTGCGCCCCGGTCTGGGCGATGTTTGATAACGAAGAAGTGGGCAGCAGCACCCGCCAGGGCGCAGACAGCAGCTTTTTGCGCGATGTGCTCGACCGCATCCTGAATGCGATCCCCCACAGTGCCCAGGCACAGGCCCAGGCATTTGCCAACAGCTTTGTGCTCAGCGCCGATAATGCCCACGCCGTTCACCCCAATTTTGCTGATAAGGCTGACCCCTGCAACAAGGTCATTTTGGGCAAGGGTGTTGTGGTCAAAGTCAATGCCAGCCAGAAATACACCACCAGCGGCCTGACCGGCGCGATTTTTAAGGAGATCTGCCGCAAGAACAACGTTCCTGTGCAGGTGTTTGCCAACCGTGCCGACCTGCCGGGCGGCAGCACGCTGGGCAACCTGCAAAGCCATACCGTGCCGGTTCCCATGGTAGATATTGGCCTGGCCCAGCTGGCCATGCACAGTGCGGTGGAAACCGCCGCGGTGGCCGATGCTGACGCCATGGTGCGGGCCGTTGCCGGGTTCTACCGCGTCCACCTGCGCAGCCTGGGCGATGCCCGCTATACGCTGGAATGAGCAGCACAGTCGGGCGCTATGCGCCAAGCCCCAGCGGGCGGATGCACCTGGGCAACCTGTGCTGCTGCCTGCTGGCGTGGCTTTCGGCCAAAAGCAGCGGCGGCAAGGTTGTGCTGCGCATTGAGGATCTGGATGCCGTGCGCTGCCCGCGCGAATTTGCTGATCTGCTGGAAGCCGACCTTGCCTGGCTCGGCCTTGCCGCAGATGAAGGCGGCAGCAAGGGCGGCCCTCGCGGCCCCTATTACCAGAGCGAGCGCAGCGCTATCTATGAAGAATATTACCAAAAGCTGGTGCGCAAAGGGCTGGTTTACCCCTGCTTTTGCAGCCGCAGCCAGCTGCACGCCGCCGATGCCCCCCACCGCTCCGATGGGAAGGTGGTATACGCCGGAACCTGCCGGAACCTGACGCCGGAAGAGATCGTTCTGCGCACCGCCAGGCGCAAGCCAGCCTGGCGGGTGATGGTGCCGGACGAAACCATTTCCTTTGTGGACGGCCACATGGGCCCCTATGCCGAGAATCTGGCGCAGGACTGTGGGGATTTTTACCTGCGGCGGGCGGACGGTGTGTTTGCCTACCAGCTGGCCGTGGTGGTGGATGATGCCCTGATGGGCGTTACCCAGGTGGTGCGCGGGGCAGACCTTTTGTCCAGCACGCCGCGCCAGCTGTGGCTCTACCGGGAACTGGGTCTACCCGCGCCGGAATTTTATCACATGCCGCTGCTGCTGGCCGTGGATGGGCGGCGGCTTTCCAAACGGGACGGGGACGAAAGCCTGGAGCATTTACAGGCGCGCTATACGCCGGAGCAGATCATTGGCCGTTTGGCCTATGCCTGCGGGCTGCAAAACGCCCCGGACCCCCGCACCCCTGCCGAGCTGGCCGACGGCTTCAGCTGGCAGCGCGTGCCGCAAAACGACATTATTCTGCCGGAAGGTCTGTTTTAATGGTAGGGGTGTGCCGTCAGGCACCCCGGCCCAATCATCGGCTTTCTTCCACCAACATCTCCTGACGCTTGCAACTCTTATTTGATACGGGAGTGTTCCAATGCAAAATTTTGAACCTACCGGGGCCGCTGCCGCCATGCCGGGCAGCGCTGTTCCCCAGATCAAGCGGCGGCTGGTCATCAGTGCCTGCCTGCTGATTCCGCTTTTTTACCTTGGCCTTGGCGCTGCTTTCGGGTTGCCACTGCCGCCGTTCCTGACCGGTGATAACGCCATGTGGTGCGGCATTGTGCAGCTGGTGCTCACCGTGCCGGTCTGCTGGCTGAACCGTTCCTATTTTATCAACGGCTGCAAGAGCATCCGCACCCCCGGGCCGGATACGCTGGTGGCGCTCAGTTCCGGGGCGGCGCTGGTTTACGGCATAATCGCCATTTTTACACAGGATGCCCCGCAGGAGCTGTTCCTGCCCTCTGCCGCCGCTATTTTGATCTTTGCCGCAGCCTGCCAGCTGCTGGAAGTACGGTTTAAGGTACAAGCCATGGCCCCTCTGCACAGTCTGGCAGAGCGCATTCCCGAAACCGCCTGCGTGCTGCGCAGCCGCCAGCAGTACACCGTGCCGCTGAATGAAGTCGCGGTGGGCGATATCTTCCTGATTCGTCCCGGCGATGTGATACCGGTAGATGGCGTTGTCATTGAGGGCGAAACCACGGTGGATGAATCTGCCCTGACCGGTGCCGCCGCCCCCGTGGCCAAACACAAAGGCAGCACTGTTTACGCCGCCACCGCCAACCAGGGCGGCGCCCTGATCTGCCGTGCCACCCGCATCGGGCCAGATTCCACCGCCGCCCAGCTGGTACATACCGTGCAGACCACTGCCGCTGCCAAGGTGCCGTTGAGTTCCCTGGCCGATAAGGTACGCAGCGTATTTGTGCCCGCCGTTATCGGCATTGCCTGCGTGGTGCTCATCATCTGGCTGCTGCTGGGGCAGAGCTTTGCTTTTGCGCTGGCCCGCGCCATCAGCGTGCTGGCTGTCAGCAGCCCCTGTGTGCTGGCGCTGGCAGCTTCGGCTGCCATCATGTCCGGTGCCAGTGTGGGTGCCAAGCACGGCATCGTGTTCAAAACAGCCGCCAGCCTGCAGTCCATCGGTACCCTGCACACCGCCGTGCTGGATAAAGCCGGAACAATCACCAACGGCGAGCCGGAAGTGGTCACCATTGTGGGCACCCGCAGCGTGCCCGCCAAGTTCCTGCTTGGCATGGCTGCCGGGCTGGAAAGCCAGAGCCAAGACCCGCTGGCCCGCGCCGTGATGCGCAAAGCCGCTGCGGAGAACATCAAGCTGAGCGCCGTTAAGGACGTTACCATTCTGGACGGCCAGGGCCTGACCGGCAAAATGGCCGGCAAGGTGATGGCAGGCGGCAGCGCAGAGTTTATTGCCGCCCAGTGCGAGCTGACCCCCGATTTGCAGCAGGCTGGCGAGCAGCTGGCCGCTGACGGCATTGCCCCGCTTTACTTTTCGCTCGACGGCCACGCAGCCGGTTTGATCGGCGTTGCCGATGCCGTAAAGCCCGCCAGCAAAGCCGCCCTTGACGCGCTGAAAGCCCTTGGGCTGGATGTGATCCTGTTGACAGGCGACAGCCGCACCAATGCAGACCGCATTGCCGCTCAGGTTGGGCTGGATGACGCCCACGTGGTATCCGGCCTTGCCCCCGCAGAGCTGGAAGCCAAACTGCGCCGCCTGCAAACAAACGGCCCTGCCGCCATGATAGGCAGTACTTCTGCCGCCGCGGCACTGGCCTGTGCCGATGTCGGCATTGGCATGGGAGCCGAGCCGCTGCCCGCCGCCGATGTGATGCTGCTTCGGGACGATTTGGCCGATGCCGCTGCCGCGGTGCGCATTTCCCGCGCGGTGGATGCCCGCATTGCCCAGAACACCCGCATGGCGCTGGTTTACAGCGCGCTGCTGCCGCTGCTGGCCGCCGGTGTGCTTTACCCGCTGAACTTTGTGCTGCACCCGATCGATTCCGTCATTCTTATGACGCTGTTTGTGGCGTGGCTGCTGTCCGGCACGGCCCGGCTGAACAGCTTTGACCCGAAACCCGCCAGCCAGAGCGAACCGCAGAAGGAGCCCGCAGAATGAGCGCCGCCGTGGAACGCCGCCACTGGCATTTTACCGGCAGCGTGCAGGGGGTTGGCTTCCGCTACCGTGCGCAGTATGCCGCCCAGCTGCTGGATCTGACCGGCTGGGTGGAAAACAATTGGGACGGCACAGTGGACCTGGAAGCCCAGGGTTCCGCCGCCCAGCTGGATCGCCTGGTGCCCACCATTACCGGCACCAGCCATTGGATCCACATTGAAACCTTTACCTGCAAATCCATCCCCCCGGACCCTGCCGAGCGCAGCTTCCGCGTGCGGGGATAAGCATAGCAAAAGACGCGTGCCTTGCCCCCATGGGCTGGCACGCGCCTTTTTGTTTTTATTATCCGCAATTTTAAGGCAATACCGCATAATTCTAAGTGCCGATACGGCGAGCGAGGTGCGGCAGATGCCAAGCCAAAAGCGCAGATAATACTGGATGTCTTATCGAGCATTTTGGCAACGCAGATGCCGTGCCGCAGCTGCCGGAGCGGTGCTTAAGCCGCAAGGCGGGAATTGTGCGGTGTTGCCTTAATTTTGGCGGCAGGGAGCCACCCCTCACCGGCTTTCGCCGGAGCTCCCCTCCAGGGGAGCCAATATCTTACTTTAGGTATGCGATGTCTCCCCTGGAGGGGAGCTGGACGCGAAGCGGCCTGAGGGGCGGTTTCCCGCTGCCAGGCTAAAAATTTGCAGGGAACGACGCCTGCATCGTCCCGCATGACGGGCTTTGCCGGGTATTTCACTTCATCACCCGGCGCACACCTGCGGGCGCACACTGTGCGCCCTTACGGTCTCTACAGGGGAAAACGGCATTTGCTGAACGGTGCCCCTGCTCATTTTCTCAAAACGCCTTCAATTCCACCCCGGCTGCCTGCAGGGCCGCGCCGATCTTTTCTACAAAGGCCAGAGCCTTGGGGCCGTCGCCGTGTACGCAGACGGAATCCGCCTGGATGGCAATGTCCGTACCGTCGTTGGCGGTCACTTCGCCCTCGGTTACCATGCGGATCACGCGGGCAATAGCTTCGTCCTCATCCTCAATCATGGCGCCGGGGGTTCCGCGGGGCACAAGGCTGCCATCCGGGCGGTAGCCGCGGTCGGCAAACACCTCGTTGGCAACCGGCAGGCCGATGGCCTGAGCCGCCTTGACCATCTCGCTGCCGGAAAGCGCCAGCAGCACCGCGCCGGGGGCGCTCTCCTTCACTGCGGCGCAAATGGCATCCGCCAGCGCGCGGTCCTTGCCCGCCATGTTGTACAAAGCGCCGTGGGGCTTTACATGGTGCAGCGGCACACCGGCGGCATCGCAAAACGCTTTCAGCGCACCGATCTGATACTGCACACAGGCCTTGGCTTCCGCCGGGGTCAGCTTCATCTGGCGGCGGCCAAAGCCCTGCAGATCAGGGAAACCGGGGTGCGCCCCCACCGCCGCGCCGCTCTGTTTGCACAGCGCCACGGTGCGCTGCATCACCAGCGGATCGCCTGCATGGAAACCACAGGCCACATTGGCCGATGTGATAAACGGGATCACCTTTTCATCCATTCCGATGGTATACGCGCCAAAGCTTTCGCCCAGGTCACAGTTCAAATCAATATGCGGCATAGCTCAATCCTCCACTTTCAGGCATAAGGCAATGCTTCTGCCCCGCAGGGGCGCACAGTGTGCGCCCCTGCGGTTTTTACTATCTGCTCTTAATATTTCAGCTCCACATTTTTTACGTCGGTCACAAACATGTGCCCCGGCGCATGGGTGATGCAGAACTCCGGCTTGGAGTGCATCACAACGTTCTGCGGGGTCACGCCGCAGGGCCAGAACACCGGTGTTTCGCCGGGGTTGATGGTCACGGCATCGCCGTAATCCGGGTGAGCCAGATCATGGATGCCGATGGCTTCCGGCTCACCGATTTGCACCGGCATACCGTGTACGCGGGGCATGCCCGCTGTAATGGCAGCTGCCGCCGG
>ULWC01040978.1_pt1 | contig 13677 bp, 10 predicted proteins | sample 1959931 | NCBI WGS metagenome assembly ULWC01 (sample SAMEA4835801, study PRJEB28245) | human gut metagenome | biome: gut microbiome; material: fecal sample | place: Denmark | collected 2008
ATGCCCTGGGAATAGATGAAGACCTTTTTATGGAAGAATTCCGCGCAGCGGATGATGGAGAGGTAATAGTGTAAGCTCTTGCTGCTCGTCACATCCTGCAAAAGACTGCCGCCGCCGGAAATGAGCATGTCGCACTTTTTCACCGCGCGCAAAATCGCCATCGGCGACATGCGGTCCACCGCCTCAACGCCGTACTTTTCGCGCGTGGAGGCGGGGTTGTGCGAGAGCACCGTGAGCGAGCAGTCGGGAATGTGCTCGCGCAGCGACGAGACGAGCGTGCGCAGGATGGACTCGTCGCCGATGTTGTCGAAGCCGTAATAGCCCGAGATCAGAATGTTAACCATTCGTCACCCCGCAGATCCTGCGCACAAGGCGGTAAATGAGCTCCGCCACAATGACCACGGCTGTGCCGATGAGAAGTCCGAAGAGGATGCCCCAGCCGGTGCGCAGCAGGCTCAGCAAAAACGGCGTGCGGATGTGCAGGAACGTGTTGACCACGCTGACAAGGCCGATGGTCATGCCCGTGCCGAAGATCATCGGCAGGAACTTCATTCTGCGGCGCAGCGACCAGATAAAGAGCATCAGCATCGGCCAGCCGACGATCATTTCCTTCGTGCGCGGGCGGGCAATGAGCGTATTTTCCAGGAAGTTGCGGAACGCAAGCTCCCTTGCCGACGTCGTGGTCGAGTTGCCGGTGCGGTACATATAGTAGGCGAACACCAGCAGCATGAACACCGCCGCCACCGCGATGACGACGATTGCAAGGAACCAGCCGAGTTTCATCGGCGTCTGCATCAGCTCGCCGAAATAGGCGTTGAATCGCTTGACGCGGTTCTTCTCCCCGCGCTGTCCCGCGTGGGCGAGGACGGCCTCGCGCGCGCCGGTCTCTTCGTAAGCGAATACGATCAGGTAAGCGAGGATGAAAAGTCCGATGGGGATGAGCTGCATGATCTTCACGCCGCGGTAGAGCTCCATCTCGATCATGTAGGAGAGCTGCGAGAGCGCGGAGGTCGCAAGCAGCGAACCGCAGAACGCGGTCAGGATGGTCAAAGCGGAAATGCCGAGCGTGTAGCCAAGGAGCTTTCCAAAGCGCACGCGCGGCTCGCTCCTTCTCTTTTCCATCAGCACGCGGCAGAGGCCCACCGCCGCAAGCGACGGCATCACGATGCCGCCGGACATGGAGAGCAGCAGGCGGAAAAGCGAAGGCTTCAGCACGCTGAGCGCGGCAAAGCCCAGCACACCGAGCGCCAGAAGGATCATGCGCCAGCGCGCGCCGATGTGGAAGAAGAGGTCAAAGAGCAGCACCAGCAGCGCCGCCGTGCCGACGCTCTGCACGATTCGCAGCGCCAAAGGCGGCGTTTTCAGCTCCATCGCCGGCACCGTGCCGCGCGTGTAGCCGAGGGGGGCAAGGCGCGCATCAAGGTCTTTGAGCATCTTTTCATAGTCGGCAGGATCGGTGACATAGGTCCATTCCTTCTCGTCGGCGTCCCAGCTCACGTCGTTGTCCGGCTCCAGGATCATCTTGAGGAAGATGATCTTGCAATTACGCTCGGCGATGGCTCTAAAGAACGTGTTCGTGATCTCCTCGGGGCCTTTGTAGCCGCAGTACTGGTAGCGGTTCTGGATGTAGGCCCACTCGTTGAAGACGCGCACGCCGTGATAGCCCGTTTCATTGAGCAGATCCTCAATGCCCGGCCAGGTGAGGTTGAGGCTCTGGTCGTTCTGCTCCATCATGGCGACGCTCGCGCCGCTCTCGTTGAGATACTGCACGAGCATATCCCAGCCCTCGTCGCTCTCGTAGCCGACAAGCTCCTTGCCGCTGTTCATAAAGTAAGGCGCATCATAATGCTTGAGCACATCGATATAAGCCGCCGCAAACTTTGTGCCGTTCATGTCCTTCTTCGTCACGGTACGCGGAATGATCTCGTAGCCGTGGCGCTCGAGCAGCTCCACCGTATCGGGCCAGATGCCGAGGCAAAGGTCGAGCAGCTTTTCGCCCTTCATGCCGTTTTTCTGCTGCTGGACGAAGAGGAAGCCGTGCTCGCCTTCAAGATAGGTCTTGGCTTCAAAATCTTCAAAGCGGGCGGTGAAAGCGTCGAGGATCCACTCGTAGCCCGCCGCCGTCTCGGTCCAGATGAGGCAGTCGCTCACGTCGGTGCTCTCGCGCAGCCACGCCGCGACCTCGGCGGGGTAGCTATCCTCCCAGCCGTAGTTTTCCATCGCCTTTTTCACAGTCATCGCGTGCACAGGGATGGCCGCGCTCTGGTGCAGGTCGAGCGCGCTCGCCTCGCTGAGCGCCACCTTGTCCACGCCGAGGGAGCGGAACAGGTCGAGCCACTCATCCTCGCTCATTTCAGACTGGCGCGCCATGGCGCGCAGGCTCGAATAGTCGAGGACACATTCGTAATATTTGTTGTTCTCCTCGGTCTGCATGCGCCCGGCGATCGGCACGAGCGAAACGAGCAGCGCCAGCAGTGCAAGAAGCACGAGAAGCTTGTCTTTTTTCAGAAACCTTTTCATTGGCAGTTCTCCTTCTGCGCCCATGCGCAGGGTAATTTAGAGTGTATCGAGCGCCACCGGCTCGCCGATGGCCTTGGCATAGGCATAGATCTTTGCAACATCTTCGATGTATTCCGCGCGCAGATATGCCTGCGCAAGGTCTTCTCCCACGGCGAGCACGCCGTGATTGGCAAGCGTGCAGCCGCCGCGGTCCCTGAGCGCGGGGATGGCGTTCGTGCCGACGGCCTCCGTCCCCGGCGCGGCGTAGTCCGCGCAGCGGATGTCGCCGCCCAAAAAGATGCACGATTCGATCAACACCGCGGGGATGCTCTTCCGCACGACGGCGAACGCCGTTGCATAGGGCGAATGCGTGTGGAAGACGGCGTTCGTCTCGCCATACGCCTTGTAGACCGCCGCGTGCATGCGCCACTCGCTCGAGGGCTGCAATTCACCCTCCAGCACCGTGCCGTCGAGCTTCATATACACGATGTCCTGTGCGCGCAGTACATCATAGCGCACGGACGTCGGCGTGATGAGCATTTCATCGGGCGCGACGCGGCAGCTCATGTTGCCGCTCGTGCCGGAAAACAGGCCCTCGCGGAACGCCTCAAGCGATTTGTCCACGATCTCCTGACGAAGAATGTCCAGATTTTGTTCCATTTAGATCACCAGATTGTCCTTGCCGATGCTGCCGTCCGTAAAATAGCGGTGCAGATCGTAGGGAGAGTAGATACCAAGGTCGGTCACGACGCCCGAGACGAGATGCGGCGGCGTGATATCGAAGGCAGGATAGTAGCCCTTCACACCCTCCATCGCCGTGCGCACGCCCATGGCCTGGAGCGTGAAGTTCGGGTCGCGCATCTCAATGTGGATGCTGTCCACCGTCTCGTGTCCCTGATCGGGCGCGCCGGTGACAAAGTACGGGATGCCCATGTACTTGGCGACGATGGCGTTCTGGAACGTGCCGACCTTATTGACGACGTGGCCGTCGCAGCAGATGGCGTCCGCCGCGGTGGTGAAAACGTCGACCTTTTCGTTCTGCATGACGAACGCCGGCATATTGTCGGAGATGACCGTCACGTCAAAGCCCATGTCGTGGCAGACGGACGCCGTCAGGCGCGCGCCCTGAAAATACGGGCGCGTTTCGGGGCAGAACAGCCGGATGTTTTTGCCGCGGCTGCGGCACTCACGAAGCATCGTGCCGACGATGGTCTCGGCGAAGCAGTGCGTCATCACCGTTCCGTTGTCGGGGAACATATCGACTAAGTACGAGCCGATCTTCGCCATTCTGTTATAGCGCACGTTGTTGAGCTCGATGGTCTTATTCTTGATGGCCTCGGCCACATTCTCCCCCGCTGAAAGCGCGCGCTCGGCCTCTTTCAGGCAGATGTCGCACAGAAGCGTCATGCGCTTTTGCGTCGTGGGGCGCGCGTGGGAAATGGTGTAAGCCGCTTTCTTGAGGTATTCCATCTGCTCGTCCGCCGATTTGCCGCGGCATTCCCACGCCGCGAGCGCCATGCCCATCGGTGCCGCCGTGTAGGGGCCCGCGCTCTGCGTCACCATGTCAGTGATGGCCCGTGCGACTTCCTGATGTGTGCGGCAGGTGACAAATTCGACCTTTGCGGGGTAAATGCGCCGGTCCAAGATGCGCACCTCGCCGTCTTCAAACCACGCAACATTCTCGTAGCGCAGCAAAAAGGCGAGGTCTTTGTCCGCTCTCTCCATGTTTCTTTTCTCTCACTTTCTATAAAGGCGCTCAACGGCACGCTCCATGTCGGCGCGCACCTTGTTCTCGTCCAGCGTCTTGAATTCACCGTTTTCATATAAAATATTGCCGTCCACCATCGTCATGCACACGTCGCCCGCCTGCGCCGAGCAGGTCAGGAGCGCGGGCGTGTCGAAATTGGGATAGAGGTGGGGCTTGCTCAGATCAATGGCAATGATGTCAGCCTTTTTGCCGACAGCCAGCACGCCGGTGTCGTCGCGGCCCTGCAATTTTGCGCCGTTGACCGTCGCCATATCGAGCACCTCCTGCGTGGAGATCAGCGTCGGGTCGTTGTGATAGCCGTCGTGCATGATCTCAGCGAGGTGCATCTCCTCGAACATATTTAAATTGTTGTTGCTGGCCGTGCCGTCGGTGCCGAGCGTCACGTTGATGCCCTTGTCCATCATCTGGCGGATGGGGGCAAAGCCGCTGCCGAGCTTTAAGTTCGACGTCGGGTTGTGGATGACGCTGACGCCGTGGGCCTTCAGAATGTCCATGTCGCGCTCCGTCACCGCGACGCAGTGCGCCGCCGCCGTGGGCGAATCGAACGTGCCGAGCGATTCGAACCACTCCGTCGGCGTTTTACCGTAGCGCTCGATGCACTCGCGCTGCTCGCGCGCGGTCTCGGCGAGGTGGATGTGCATGCGCCCGCCCTTTTCGCGGCAGAGGTCGCTATACGCCTTGACGATATGGCTCTTGCAGGTATACTCCGCGTGGATGGAAAAGTCAATGTGAATGCGCCCGTCCGCCGCGCCGTGGTACTTTTCAAAAAGCGCGAGCGATTCAGGGATCTGCGTGTTCTGCTCCACGGTCTGGTTTTCGTCAAAGCACTGCACACAGCGGTTCAGGTTCGCCTTGATCCCCGCCTCTTCGACCGCCCAGACGGTCTCCTCGGGGAAAAAGTACATATCGGAAAAGCTCGTCGTGCCGCCCGCGATCATCTCGATCAGGGCAAAGCGGCTCGCCGCAGCGATATCCTCGCGCACGAGCTTGTCCTCGATCGGGAAAATAGCCTTGAAGAGCCAGTCCTGCAAAGGCAGTCCGCTGCCGATGCCGCGCATCAGCGTCATGGCGATATGGCTGTGGCAGTTGATGAGTCCCGGGGCAAGGAGCCTGCCGCTCATGTCCTTTTCAAGGTCATAGGCCTTTTCGGGTTTTTCCTCACCGATATAGTCGATCTTCGCCTCATCGATGCCGAGATAGGCGCCGTGCAGCGTTTCATATCCGTTTTCCTTGCGCAGCAGAATGTCCGCGCCTTTCAAGAGTGTTCTCACAAAAGAGCCTCCTATCTGCATTTTATCTCATTATGCAGTCTATCACGCGTGCTTTCAGATTGCAACGGGCAAAAGGATTAAGTTTTTCCATATTGCTGACCATGTCGACAAAAATTTCTCATTTTGCAAGCTCAACTACTTAAAATTTCACTATTGAATTTCCTAATATGCCTGATTATAATTAGCGCATACTTTTTCTTAAGGAGTGAAACCGGTATGAGCAAAGTCTATATCCCGCAGGACTACCACACCCCGCTGTCTGTCTATGAAATGCAGCGCGCCATCGAATTCATCAAGAGCAATTTTCAGGTCAATCTGAGCAATGCCCTCAATCTCCGCCGGGTTTCTGCTCCGCTGTTCGTGGATGAAAATTCTGGTCTGAACGACAACCTCAACGGCGTCGAGCGTCCCGTCTCCTTTGACATTCCCGACGTCGGCACCAATGCCCAGGTCGTTCATTCGCTGGCCAAGTGGAAGCGTCTTGCGCTCAAGCGCTACGACTTCAAGGTCGGCAAGGGCCTGTTCACCGACATGAACGCCATCCGCCGCGACGAAGAGGTCGACAACCTCCACTCCGTCTATGTGGACCAGTGGGACTGGGAAAAGGTCATCTCCGCCGAGGACCGCAACGTCGCTTATCTCAAGCGCACCGTGCGCGATATCGTCTCCGCCGTCAGCGAGACGAGCAGCGCGCTGAATGTCGCTTTCCCCTCCCTGCACACCAAGCTCCCCAGTGAGGTCTTCTTCATCACCACGCAGGAGCTCGAAGACCTCTATCCCGACCTGACACCCAAGCAGCGCGAGGATGAAATCTGCAAGAAGAAGGGCGTCGTCTTCCTGATGCAGATCGGCAAGATCTTAAAGTCCGGCATCAAGCACGACGGCCGCGCCCCCGACTATGACGATTGGGAGCTCAACGGCGATATCCTCTACTGGAACGAAGTGCTCGGCCGTGCGTTCGAGATCTCTTCCATGGGTATCCGCGTCGACCCCAAGTCCCTCGACTCCCAGCTGACGATCGCCGGCTGCGACGACCGCCGCGCGCTCCCCTTCCACAAGATGCTGCTGAATGGCGAGTTGCCCCTGACCATGGGCGGCGGCATCGGCCAGAGCCGCCTGTGCATGCTGCTCATCGGCACCGCGCACATCGGCGAGGTACAGGTCTCCCTGTGGGACGAAGCTACGCGCAAGACCTGCGAGGATGCGGGCGTCATGCTGCTGTAAAGCATATTTTAATTTGTCACCATTCTTTTTTCTCTTTTTCTCAATGTAGCACAAAAGCCGGCAGGTCCTTCTCCCCGTCGGCTTTTGTGCGCTCTTCTGCCGCTTTCCATCCACTATCCATCGGCGCAAAGCAAAACAGCAGCACAAAGAGGGCGCTTCCCAGCTTGGGAAGCGCCCTCTTTCTTATTTTTCACAGCGCAGGCGGTAAACGTCACAGCTGTCCGTGCGGCCCTCATACGAAAAGCCGTGCCTGCGCGCGATGTGCGCGCTCGCCGTCTGTTCGGGGACGCATTCGATCACGGCATTCTTCCCCTCCCGCCGCGCAAGCGTGGTCAGAAGGTCCGTCATTTCGTCCGCATAGCCCTTGTGCCAAAAGGCAGGCTTGAGTACCCAGCCGAGCTCCTGGCTGTACTCGTCATAGTCGTGGTAGATGGCGTAGCCGAGAAATTCTCCCGCCATATTCTCCGCGGCATAGATGAGCGGCGGCTCGGAAAGTCCCGCCTGCTCCAAAAAGCGCTCGGCCTGCGCGCGGTTAAACGGCGGCTCCAGCCAGCGCATCACCGCTTCATCCGAGAGCAGGGCGTATAATTCGTCCGCGTCCTCCCGCCGCATCGTCCGCAGGCGGACGCGCGCCCCCTCCGTCAGGATCATCCCCTGTGGTGCTTGCCGCGGAACGTCATCTCCGGATTTTTGACGCTCACGACCGTGTTGGGCGCGACCGACGAGGTCAGAAACGCGTTGCCGCCGACGACGACATTGTCGCCGATCTCCGTCGCACCGCCGAGCAGCGTGGAGTTTGCGTAGATGACGACGTTGTTGCCGACCTTCGGGTGGCGGCGCACATTCGGGTTCGTCGCCATACCCGCGGGCGAGAGCGCGCCGAGCGTCGCGCCCTGATAGAGCTTGACGTTGTCGCCGATGATCGTCGTCTCGCCGACGACGACGCCCGTACCGTGGTCGATGAAGAAGTATTCGCCGATCTTCGCGCCGGGGTTGATGTCGATACCGGTCTGCGAGTGCGCGTATTCCGACATCATGCGCGGGATCATCGCGACCTTGTTCTCATACAGCTCGTGTGCGATGCGGTAGATGAAGATGGCGAACATGCCGGGGTACGAGAGCAGGACCTCCTCCTTGCTGTAAGCCGCAGGATCGCCCTCAAAGTTCGCCGACAGGTCCTTGAGCAGCAACTCCTGAATGGCAGGGATGCGCTCGATGAATGCCGTGCTGATCGCATAGGCCACTTCGCAGTTCTCGTCGCACTCCGGCATCGTCAGCGTGATCTGGCGCGTCAGCTTTTCGTGGATGTGCTCCATCAAAAGCGCGCTGTATTGCTCCGGCGGCAGCTTCAAGAGGTCGCGGTCGCCATAGTAAACAGGGAAAATGAGCTTCTGACAGTCGCGGATGATCTCGATGACCGCATTACGGTTGGGCATGCGCAGCGCATCGCCGTACATGGGGATCTGAGAGCTCTTGTAGTTCGCCGCCATGCGGTCAGCCGCCGCATGGATGACGGTGTTCTTTTTTGCTTTGTCCATAGCTAATCCTCGCAATCTATCAGAAACAGTCATATCACAATTAGAAAATAATTATAGTATCTCCCCGCGTCAAAATCAAGTATTTCCTCTGCAAACGCCTCAGAAATATACACCTCCGCGCGGGAATTCAGCCAAAAAACGTGTCCATTCATTTTTTCATTTGCATCCTGCGTGCTTTTGCTTTATGCTGTTTTTATAGGGACGCTTCGCATTAGATACGTCCCAAGCAGTAAACTATCCACCGCAGGAGGATCAAAATATGAAAGCAAAGGTTTATTTTTCCGAGCAGATCACGCCGGAAAAGGTCGTGGAGCTCTACAAGGCCGTGGGTCTCGAGCTGCCCGGTAAGGTCGCCGTCAAGGTTCACTCCGGCGAACCGGGCAACCAGAACTTTCTGACGCCCGAGTTCTGGCAGCCGATGGTCGAGACCGTACACGGCACCATCGTTGAGTGCAACACCGCCTATCCCGGCGAGCGCAACACGACCGACGCCCACCGCCGCACGATGATCAAACACGGCTGGAGCAAGCTCTTCGATGTCGACATTCTCGATGCCGAGGGTCCCGATCTTGAGCTCCCCATCCCGAACGGCAAGCGCATCCAGAAGAATCTGGTCGGCAAGGATATCAAAAATTATGATTCCATGCTCGTTCTTTCCCACTTCAAGGGCCACCCGATGGGCGGCTTCGGCGGCGCGCTCAAACAGCTCTCCATCGGATGCGCGTCCAGCGCAGGCAAGGCGAACATCCACGGCGCGGGCAAGCCCGAAGAGATGTGGACGACCGAGCAGAATGCCTTCCTTGAGTCTATGGCCGACGCGGCGGAGTCCGTCGTCAAGCTTTTCGACGGCAAGATCGTCTACATCAACGTGATGAAGAACATGTCCGTCGACTGCGACTGCTGCGCCGTGGCGGAGGACCCGTGTATGAAAGATATCGGCATTCTCGCCTCCCTTGACCCCATCGCCATCGACCGGGCGTGCCTCGACCTCGTCTACGCGTCCGACGATCCGGGCCGCGACCACCTCGTTGAGCGCATCGAGAGCCTCAACGGCGTCCACACCGTGGAGGCCGCCGCCGAGCACGGCTTCGGTTCGAGAGAGTATGAGCTGATCGAGCTCTAAGAAAAATCGCAACAAAAAAGGCGATGGCTGTACGGCCATCGCCTTTTCTTTTGCTTCTTTACTTGATGAACCAGATGTCCATATCGACATTGCCCTTGATGCCGTCCACGCTGCCCTTGGATGAATACTGCCACATGGCAAAATCGTAGTAGAACGAGGGCGCGTCCACATCGTAGCGCGCGTACCACAGCGGGTAATCCATGACCTCGCTGAGGTCATACTTGACATAACCCGCGTAGTCGGTGATGTAGATCATCGGGTCGTAGCCCGCGTCCTTGATGATCTTGCAGAAGGCGTTTGCCGCGGCGCAGAGCACGCCGGTCTCGATGCCGTAGGTGCGCGCCTCCCTCTTGCCGATGACCTCCCAGTCGAAGACGACGGGACCCGTGATCTCATGGCCGCGCAGCTTGTCGAGCACGTGGTAGGCCTCCTCCTGCGCCTCTGCCACGCTCACAGCCTGCGAGAAGAAATAAGCGCCCACCTGAAGGCCCGCTCTCGCCGCGCCGTCGGCATACTCGTCAAACTTCGTGTCGTCATAGATCGCGCCCACAGTGTAGCCGCGGCCGCCCACGCGCGCGATGACAAAGTCCACATCAGTGCGCGCGACCGCGTTCCAGTCCACATCGCCCTGATACTGCGACACGTCGATGCCGACGCGCGTGCGCACGCTGGGATCGTTGTAGGTCATGATGCTGCCGTTCTTGACGAACGCAGACTGATTATAGGTGTTCGTCGGCACACCCTCGAGCACATCGAGCGTGTAGTCCTTGTAGTAGATCTTCTGCTTCTGGTCGAGCGAGCTGAGCTGATAGATGCGGTAAACGATCGTCGCCACCTCCGCGCGCGTGATGCTGCTGTTGGGGTAGAAATACGTCAGGTCGCCGACCTTCGTGCCGATGAACACACCCGCTTCATAGAGCGCCGTCACATAGCCGTCGTTCACGTCGGCAAAGGGAGAGGTCGTGTTGGATGCGCCATAGCCCAGCGCCTTGGCCGCAAAGCGCGCCACATCGAGGCGACTGATGCCGTTGTCAAGCTGATAGTCGCTGTAATTCTGCGCGGCAAAGCCCATGGAATAGGCGTAGGTCGCGTAGCCGCTTGCCCAGTGCGCCGTGCTGGGCTTCTGCTCCTTGTGGCCGGTCGAGAGTAGCACGAGCTTGAGCATTTCGCCCGTGCTCGTGGGACGGTTGGGGGCAAACGTGCCGTCGCCGTTGCCGCCGACGATGCCCTGCTCGCTCAGCTCCATGACATAGTTATAGAACCAGTCGGACTTGTTGACGTCGGTATAGGTCTTGCCGGTGTAGCTCGTCGCCGTCCACTGCGCCGTGACGACCGCGTTGCCGTTCACGATGCTGTTTTCCGTGATGGTCTTGCCGTCGCTCGTCTGGAAGCCGGCAAAGCTGTAGCCGAGCTTTTCCGCTTTGGGGAAGCTACCGTAGGTCTTGCCGATCTCGTAGACGGCGAAGTCTGTCTCATAGGACGCGCCGCTCTCCATATTGATGATGAGATACGCAAACTCGTCCTCCGCCGCGCGGGTGACGTCATCCAAATAAATGGCAGCCTCCTGCAGGCGGCGGTCGGCAAGGCCCGCCTGAGCCTGTCCGCCGGAGTGGCACCATTCGCCGAACGCATGCGCCACTTCAAGGCGCGTCGCGTCCTTCTCGCCGCGGGCGATCTTGACCAAGTCGCTCGTACCGCTCATCCAACCGGTGCCGAAATTGTAGCTGAAGCAGATCAGCGCGTCGAACTGCCCCTGCGTGGGCGTGACATCGTAGCGGTCAAAAAAGTCGTTGAGCTTGGCCTCATACGCCTCGACCTTGCTCATCAGAAGAAGCTCCGCCTCCTCGCGCGTGATGCCCTCGGGATAATCCTCGGCACCGCACTCCGTGCCGTAGCCGATGTACCACTTGCCGCCGGAGGAATACTTCTCCGCGCGGAAGCCCTCTTCCTCCTCGATCTGCTCGATGGCCGCGTCGCCCGCGCGCATCAGCCGATTGCTCGCCATCGCGGCGGGCACGCAGAGCTGCATGGCAAGGCACAGCGCCAGAAGCATGGCCAGCGGCGATCTCTTTCTCATGTTCTGCTTCATCTCGTTTCTCTCCTTTTGCTGGGATCGGGCGAAAACGCCCACTCTCTATAATGTTTTTCCATGATACCACAGGTTTCCAGAAGAATCAACCAAAAAGCGCAAAAAATGCCGTCCCGTGTCGAATCGGGCGGCATTTTTGTTACAGCAGTGCGTCGAAGAGCGCATCCATATTATCGTCGGAATACTCGACTTCCGCGCTGTACAGCCGGCAGAGCTCGATCTGATCCTCCACCGTGAACTCGCCGTGCAGCAAAAGGTGCAGCGCACCAAGCGAGAAAAGCAGCCGGACAGACAGCACGGCGAACGCCGCCTTGCTGCTCACGTCCCCGTCGTCGAGCGCCGTCGGCACGTGACGATAGAGGAAGTAGACGAGCAGCTGCTCATACTCCGTCTCGCGTCCTTTCATGTGCGCGGCAAAATCGTCGAGCGGCAACTCATCTGCGTGCTCGCGCAGCGCTTCCAAAATGCCTGTCCACGCCTCGTCCATGCGCTCGAGCGAGAGATAAAACTCTGCCCAATGTACGAGCGGGACGCCCGGCACGTGCGCACCGCAGGCCGATAAAATCTGCTCCATTCGCCGCTCGATCAGTTCCTCACGGTTTTGCGCAAGGGTGAAAAGGCGGTCGCGCAGCGTGAGCAGCGCCGTCTCCTCTTCATCAAGCTCGCCTTCGCCCGTCGTGACAAGCATTGTCTTCTCCGGCCTGGTCAAAATGAGGCGCGCGGCCTCCCCGCAGCAGAGGCCAACGCCAATCTCCGTGCGCTCCGAAAAAAAGCTGCGGTAGCGCGGGTGGTCGGTGCAGATCTGGCAGAGCATGTCCTCCCCGCCGTATAAAATGAGATCGCAGAGGTTTTTGCCGTTCAAAAACGGGCAGCGCTCTTGCTCGCCGAGGATAAAGTGCGGCATCTCGCCGCTGCGGTCGATACATTTACGCAGGCGCTCGCCCATCGCGCCGCCGATCTGATCGTAGGCGGCGAGGGAATCCCCGTCCACGTCGATCTCCCAGCCGATGCAGCAGTTGTGTCGGCAGCGGTCGGCGATGCAATGGAAAAGCGGATAATAGTCCGGATAAGCGTTCTGCACGGCGGAGTCCTCCCATGATCGGTGCTGCGCGGTCATATATCGCGCGCTGCTCCATTATAAATCGCGCAGGCGCGCATTGCAACGAATTTTCTCCTTGCCGCCGCGAAAGAGATATGATATAGTAAAATATATGCGGGCATGATGAAATTGGCAGACATGCGAGATTTAGGTTCTCGTGCCGCAAGGCGTTGGGGTTCAAGTCCCCATGCCCGCACCAAAATGTGTTGATGAAAGATGCAGCGCAGAAAACACCGCACGAGAGTGCGGTGTTTTCATATATTTATCGCCACTTTTCAATTCAAAAAGTTAGAAAAACATGATTTTTCGGACAACGAGTTTTTCTCCGCGACAGGCGACATTTTAGAGATGCAGCAGGGCATTTTTATGAACTGATGTGACTCGAACGCCAGGGCATTAAAAAAGAACAAAATGACAGGCCACCGATCTCTCTCCCACACGGGGAGCAGATCGGTGGCCTTTTTTCGTTTCTCCGGTGCTTATGTTGCTTCTGCTTCGTTTGTGAGCCATTCCTTGATGGTATTGGTAATAGCTTTCTCGCAATCTTTCGGGTATGATTGCGTTACAAAAAAGCGAAGGAGGCGCCCGAATGGCAACTACAAAAAACTTGTGCGCTCAGATCCCCATCGCCCTCCACGAGCGAGTCAGCGAAGAACGGGAACGGCTGGGCGAGACCACCAGCGAGTACATCGCAAACCTCATTCAAGAATACTACAACATGATGGAAAATCAGAAAGGCGGCATTCACATGACTGAAAAAGGCAGAACAATGGCATTCCAGGTCCCCGAAGAACTCTTCCAGCGCATCAAACGTCACCTAGAGCGTGAAACGCTCCGCACCGGTAAAAAGCTCACCCAGCGAGACTTCGTGCTGAACCTGATCACGCAGGCGCTGGACGAAGCGGACGCCGAGCGCGCCGCAGAGCAGGACTCCCCCGCTGAGGCCCCTGCCGAGGCCCGTGTGGACGACGAGGCCACCCCTGCGGACACGGACACCCCTGACGAGGAAAGCGCCGTGTAAGCCTGCGTTAAAGCCAAAACAAAAGAAACACGATTTAGGGAAAAG
>ULWC01075357.1_pt1 | contig 13658 bp, 9 predicted proteins | sample 1959931 | NCBI WGS metagenome assembly ULWC01 (sample SAMEA4835801, study PRJEB28245) | human gut metagenome | biome: gut microbiome; material: fecal sample | place: Denmark | collected 2008
TTATGAATAGAGCAGAAGGCTTTGTAAACAATGGTGAAAACGGAGGAAATGTTATAAACAATGATGCTCTCAAAGAAGGATCAAATACATTATATAATGTTTTATTAGTAATAGGAATTGCAGTAGCATTCATATGGGGAATTGTATTAGGAATACAATTTGTAACAGGAAGCCTAGGCGAAAAGGCAGATGTAAAGAAAAATTTGATTGTATATGTAATTGGATGTATCATAATATTTGGAGCGTTTGGAATCTGGAGATTGCTACTTCAATTGTTACAACCACTTGCATAATAAAATAGTTATTAATATTCTTACGAAAGTAAGCTTTAATAAAATAGAAAAATAAGGAGGAATAAACATGAAAAAATCTATAAAGGTAATATCTACACTATTATTAACAATAATGTTAGTTGCATCTATAGCAGGAACTGTACTAGCAGTTGATCCAAATACAGTTCTAAATGGATTAAATGGAAATGGTAATGTTCAAACTAATGACTTAACTAAAGTTGGTAATAACATTGTTACAATAATTCAAGTTGTTGGTATTGTTATAGCAGTAATAGTATTATTAGTTATTGGTATTAAATATATGATGGGTAGTGCTTCAGAAAAAGCAGAATACAAGAAAACAATGATACCATATATAGTTGGTGCAGTTCTTATTTTTGCTGGTACATCATTAGTAAGAGTTATTTACTCATTATCAACTTCAGTATCAACAAAATAATATTTCATAAGTGTTACATAAGTATTACAATAAAATTAAAAGTGCATTTACATGCACTTTTTTTTGTTTTTAGGTTACATTTTGTTACAATATGTGCTATAATTTAATATATAATATTATGTTAAAACGGAGGAAGTCTATGGGAACATATAATGTGCCTAGAAATGTAAAAGGAGAAGGTAGAATTCTATTCATTTTTACAACAAAAAGCTTAATATATAGTGCAGTAGGAGTTGGCGTTGGATTAATATTTTATTTAATATTTAAGCTAATGAGCCTAACCGTTGTTGGAATTGCTATGGTTGTATTATGTGCATTAATTGGGTATTCAATAGGAATGTTAAAAGTGCCAAACATAGGTATATTAAAGGCAACTAAAGTTGTGGGTGGCGAAAACGTAGACGATGTAATAAAAAGAGCAATAAAATTTAAACAAAAGAGAAACAAAATTTACATCTATGATGATAAGGAGGAAAACACAAATGACAGATAATACATCATTTTTAACGATTATACTATATGTGATGCTTGCAATAATGTTTGCTTTGGCAGTAGCACTTATTTTTATATATTTAAACATGAAAGTTAAAGAAAAACAAAAGGAGAAAGAAGACAGTGCAGTAGCAGAGTCTAAACCAGTAAAAAAATCTTCATCAAAAACTTTTAATGTTGGTTCTGTTTTTGATTTTATGGAATTTGATAAAATTGAAGATAACATGATTATACAGAAAAAAGGCGCAAGATATGTAATGGTTGTTGAATGCCAAGGTATTAACTACGACTTAATGTCACAAGCAGAAAAAGTTGGAGTTGAAGAAGGATTTATACAATTTTTAAACACCTTATCACACCCAGTTCAAATATATACACAAACAAGAAAAATTAACTTGGAGAGTAGCATCCAAACTTATAAAGCAGAAGTTGATAAAATAGAACAAGAATATAGCAGACAAAAGATGAGATATCAAAATATAATGGCATCACCAAATGCCACAGCAGAACAGAAAAAACAAGCTTTATATGAGTTTACAAAAGACAAAAACTTATATGAATATGGTAAAGACATTATATACAACACAGAAAAGATGAGTTTAAATAGAAATATATTAAACAAAAAATATTATATAGTAATTCCATATTATTCAGAAGAACTTGGACAAAATGAATTTGACAAAGATGAAGTTAGAGAGATGGCTTTCTCGGAATTATACACAAGAGCACAGGCTATAATAAGAACTTTGTCAGTATCAGGTGTTATGGGAAGAGTACTTTCATCAACAGAACTTGCAGATTTACTATATTTTGCATATAACAGAGAAGACGCCGAAGTTTATGGCGTTGACAAGGCAATTAAAGCTGGATACAACGAGCTATATTCAACTGCACCAGATTACATGGATAAGAAAATAGAAATGTTAAACAAGCAAATAGAAGATGCCGCAGTTAATTTGGCAAGTGATAAAATTGCACAAGTTCAAACAGAAAAAGAGAAAGAATATCAAAGAAAAGTTGAAACAGAAGATGACATAATAAATAACTTAGCACAACTTATAATTCAAGAAAACGAAGCAATGCTTGGAAAAGACGTTGCAGAGAAAGCAAAAGAAAAAGTAAGGAAGGAGAAGAAAGCTAATGTTCAATAAAAAACGTAAAGCTACTAATAATGATTTGCAATTTCAAAGAAATGATTATACGAGTGATGAGCAAATTCCAATATTGCACAAGAAAACAATAAAGGAATTAATTGCACCTTCTGGAATAGACGCAAGTAATATTGACCACTTAGAGATTATATCAAATGTAAAAAGATATGCTAGAAGCTTCTTCGTTTCTGCATTACCAAGAATGTGTACATTCCCAGAATTATTTAGAGATATGTATATGTTTGGAGATATAAACACATCAATATACATTACACCAATTCAGGAATCTAGGTCTCAAAACGAGTTAAACAGAACAATAAATGAGTTAGAGACAGAAAGAATTGTTGCAGCAGACAGAGGAAATATCAATAGAGAAAGCAACTTAGCACAAAAAAGATATGAAGCAGAAAGCTTAAGAGATGAGATTGCTGCAGGTTTTAACAAACTTTATGAAGCATCTGTTGTGTCTACACTATTTGCGTATAGTTTGGAAGATTTAGACAAGCTTACTAAATTATTAGCAACAGAAATGTCAAAATCTTTGGTTGGAATAAAAAGTGCATGGGCAATGCAAGAAGAGGCTTTCCAAAGCAATTTACCTTTGGCAGAAGATAAAATAAGAAAAACTCATACATTTGACCGTAGATCTATGGGAACAGTATTCCCATTTACTACATCAGAAGTTGGACACTCAACAGGTATTCCACTTGGATTTAATAAACAAACTGGCGTACCAATATTATTTGATAACTTCCATAGCTCACTTACAAACTATAACATGGTTATATTCGCTAAGTCTGGTGCTGGAAAATCTGTAACAATGAAAACTTTAATATCAAGGTCTGCAGTGCTTATGGGAATACAAAGCTTAGCACTAGATGCCGAAGGCGAGTATAGCATAGTTGCAGAAAGTTTAGGCGGAATAAACGTTGTACTAAGCCCTAACTCAAAAACAGTTATAAATGTTTTTGATATAGAAACCGAAGTTGTAAAAGATGAAATAACAGGAAGAGAAAGAGCTGTATTAAACGTAGAAAACAAAGTAGAGGACGTTACACAAGCATTACTTACAATGGCAAGAGGTAGTACAAGAAGCCAAGATATTAATGAGGTAACAAAGCAAATTATTGCAGAATCTGTTGCACAAGAGTATGCAGCATATGGAATAACAAGTGACCCAATGAGCTTATATGAAGCAGCTGGAAGAGGCAATGGAGATATTTTAGGAAGAGCAAGAAAGAAAATGCCAACAATTGGGTCATGGTATAAGCGTTTACAAAGAAATGCAGAAAGCAATACAAACCAAGATTACAGATTTCACTACAGTTACTTATTAAAAGTTATGAAACAATACATAAGAGAATATGATGGTCAAATGGCATACTTTGACGGACAATCAACATTTGACTTATTAGATGGAACATTATTTATAAACCTAGACATATCACAACTAGAAGAAAGATTTGCAAGACCACTTGCACAACAAATATTACTTTCTTGGATATGGGAAAAATACGTTAAGAAAAACAGTGAAGATAGAAGAAAAGCTGCTAAGAAGAGAGTTTTGGTTGATGAGGCATGGATGTTATTGCCATACCCAGAAGCTGTAGACTTCTTAAACACAATGGCTAGACGTGCGAGAAAAAGAAACGTATCGCTTGCAATAATTTCTCAGAGATTTCAAGACTTCTACGAGAAACCAGAAGTACAAGCAGTTTTAACATCATCAGACACAAAGCTATTACTAGCACAAGATAAATCTGAAATTCAATACCTAAAAGAAGTATTCAAACTTAGCGAAGGTGAAGCAGGATTTCTAGTAACATGCAACAAAGGAGAAGGATTATTGAAAGTTGGTGGAGACACTGCAATATTGCAAATAACACCAACGGCAAAAGAGTTTGAGTTTGTTGAAACAAACTTAAACAAGATGATAGAAAATAATCAAAAAAAATCATAATAGAGGGAGGAAGTAATGCATAAGATAATAAACAAAAAGTCAATACAAAAGATTACAGCAATTATTATAATAATGATAATGTGCAACTTTATTATGAGTACAAAAGCATGGGCAGAAACAGTGAAATGGATGTCAATAAATGATTATTTAAAATTAAATATTGGTGCAACAGATATAAAGCAAGATGTATATGACGCTAATACTAGCCCAGCTGTTAAGAAAATATGTACAGCATGGAAAATAGATAACCCGGAAGATGCTATTGAAATTTTAAAAAATCATGCCGATGATAAAAATACATTAAAAATTGTTACAGAAACAGGGGATACAACAGTTTATAAAATAGATGAAGTAAGCATACAACTTACTGACGAAGAAAAGAGTAAATACAACATTTCTACAGATGCAAATGGAAATGCTTCTGTGGATACTACTGCTAATGGAACAGGCTATACAGGCGAATATAGAGAAGGAGCAAATGAAGGCGATAGTTTCGGAGTCCTTTTTGGTCCATTAGCTAATTTAATACAAGGCATAGGAGATTCTGTAAATAGAATACTACAGTCATTAATAATTGGTGAGGATACACCTGTGTTTTATAATAGTGGAGTATTTTCTAGTGAGAAAGTTTTGAAGATTATAACAGATAATCCGACTGTATCCGGAGTTGAGACAGTTGAAGTTGTAAAAGATTATATTGATACGTTTACAGGAAAATATGGAGTACCAGATATTAAATTAACACCGGCTGAGATCTTTGCTGGAAATGTTTCTGCATTGGATGCTAACTTTTTTGAAACAAAAACAGATCACAGTAATGAACTGGGTGGAAATGGAAAATCAATAATTGAACAATTGAAAGGAACCGTTTCAAAATGGTATGTTGCATTAAGGAATATAGCAATTGTTGGATTACTTTCAGTACTATTATATATAGGTATTAGAATTGTTATAAGCTCTAGTGCAGGAGATAAAGCTAAATATAAGCAGTTTTTTGTGGATTGGGTTGTAGCCCTATGCTTAATATTCTTTTTACATTACATAATGGCTTTTACAATGACTATGAGTGAGACCATAACCGATGTATTGTCAGGAGATGATTCTAGTCAAGGCAGAATAAAGCAAGTTAATATAAGACTTATAGATGAAAATGGAAATGCTTTTTCTGATGGGGGAGTGCCAATTGAATTTTCAAGTAACTTTACAGGAGTAGCAAGAATTAAAGCTGATTATGCAAGTTCATCATTAAGAATGGGTTATTCAATTTTGTATATTGCACTAACTGTTTATACAGTGTATTTTGCATTTGTATATTTGAAAAGGTTGCTAATGCTTGCATTTTTTACAATGATTGCACCATTAGTTGCTCTAACATACCCATTAGATAAGATAAGAGATGGAAAAGCACAAGCATTTAATTACTGGTTTAAAGAATACATGTTTTATGCTTTATTACAGCCAATGCATATGCTTTTGTACACAGTATTTGTATCATCTGCATTATCTGTTGCGGCAAACAATTTGCTATATGCAATAGTTGCGCTAGCTTTTATAGTACCTGCAGAAAAGATAGTAAAGCAGATGTTTGGAATAAAAGGAAACACAGAATCTACACTTGGTGGGTTTGCAGGTGGAGCACTTGCTTCACAAGCGTTTAATATGCTTAGAAAAGGTCCACCACAACCTAAGAAAGGCGGAGGAGATGGCCCTAAAGGAGAAAAAGGCATAAGACTTAGTAATCCTAATAAGCCAAATGCTATGGATACACTAGCTGGAGCTGCTATGGAAAATGGAGTAGAAAATGCTGCACAAACGGCTACAGCAGCTGGTATTGGAGCTGCAGCAGGAGCTGCTTCTGCTAATGCAACGGAAAATGAAAACAATGAAGAAACAGATAGCAATGGCGTACATGTGAGTGATGATGGTGTAATTGATGGAGTACAATTTAGAGAAGTACCAGACAATGAACAACAAGGCAATGGACTGGAAAATCCAGAAATGCAGTCTGGAGAAAACCCTGCTATGCCTGAAAATGGACAACAAAATCAAAATGCAGACAACAATAATTCGGAAGAAAATCCATTTGCAGCAATTAGAGCAAAAGCAAATAGTGCTAAAGGAAACTTAGGTTCAGCTATAAATAGCAGAGTCCAAAGCGCTGGTGGTTGGTCTGGTATTGCAAAGGGCGTTGGTAAAACTGGAGCTAAACTTGCAGGTAGAGCAGCTATGATGACAACAATGGGTGCGTTAGGACTTGGAGTTGGTATTGTTGGAGGAGACATGAGTGATACACTTAAAGGTTTAGGTGCAGGATTAACAGCTGGTTATGCAACAGGTGGTAGATTAAACAGTGCTGTTGGAAATACAATTGTTGGAAACAATGCTGCGGGAAGATTCCTTGATGATGCAATTAGAGGAACTGGCCCTGAAAGAAAAAGAAACGATTATATAAGATCGTACATGTCAAACCAGGAAAATAGAAATAGACTTATTGAAAAGAATCCTTCTATTAAGAAATCTGAACTTGATGCACAATTAAGACAAAGAGCAGAATTGTCTTATGACTCAGGTGTTACAGATGCTAAAATGTTGGATAGGGCGGTTAAGTTACAAAAACAACTTGATGAGAAGAATCCTAGAGGCGTTGGAAATGCAGAAAGACATGGAGCTAACTACAATAAAACTGTAGCAACTATGCAATTAGCAAGCAAATACAGTGATTCAACTTTCGAAAACGACGAGAAAATTGCCAAAGCACAAAATCGTTTGGCAAGCAAACTTGAAAGAAACATGAGTGAAAGAACAAATGGCCCAATTGATGCAGATACTGCTAAAAAATATAAGGCAAGAGCAAAAGCTGAAGCTGCAGAAACAATGGGTAACATAGATTATTTAAAGAATGGATAATTTTTATAAAAAGCAATCAATCTAATAAATTGGTTGCTTTAATTTTTATAGAGAGGTATAAAGTATTGAGTAAAGACTGGAAATTTTCAGATTTATTCTTAACTAAAATATAAAAATGCATTAAAGTAATGACATAACTATAATTTTGATATATAATAAGGTTATGAAATGGCACTTTAGACTATGGTGTATGGTTCTTATGCCAATAAAGGAAAAAGGAGAAAATTTCTATGGAAGAAAATAAAACACCAAATAAATCTGAAAAAGATATTATAAAAGAAAACATGCTAATTTTATATAAAGCATACCAAGATGGAGAGAAAAATACTGTTGATGAAATATCATATTATAAACAGATTGTGCTGCAAAGTGAAAAAAGCCCAATAATGTATGGACTGCAAGATATATATCCAGTAAACATAAAGGAGCCAGAAAAATTTTATGGAAATAGAATTTTGTTATATCAAAATGGAACTCCTATTGCGATGATAGATGAAAATTCAAATATAGAATTTTCTAACGAATACTTAGAGCAAATGAAGTCTTTGAACCCTTCAATATATGCACTTTTGCATTCTATGAGTGGTAAACATTATGAATTGCCACAAATACAAGTGGTAAGTGAAAAACTCCCAAATATAAACTCAAAACAAGAAGTTGAAGATTTTAAATTAAGTAAAGAAGAGCTTGAAAATGCAAAACAAAATGAAGTAGCTGGGAAAGGAATGACAAAAAAAGAGAATTTCCAAGAGGCAGAGAATGAACAAGAACCTGAAAATGAAGTAGAAAGCATGGAACAAATTGCAAGGCAGTCAGGAATTACTAAAGATGATATTAAATCTTGCTCTGAAATTAATCCGCACGAAAGAATTACAGACCAGAAAAGTTTTGAAGATATAGCAAATGTTACAGGGAAATATTCTAAAATTTTTGTAGTATCTGCAAATAGTCAAACGCGTGGAAATTCGCTTTATTCGTTCTGGGGAATGACACAAGATGGAAAGATGGAACCAGTTCAAGGTTTGGAAGAAAGACAAGGAGTAAATACTGGAAAATCGATATATTCTATAAATAGAGACGGTTCACAAGTAAAAGAACAACAAACATCAGCATTGTTTACAATGCCTAATCAAAGAGAAGGTTTTTCGGTTACTATTGGACAATATGGAATAATTGAAACTACATATATAAGACGTAGTCCAAACGAAAATAAATATATAGGAAGTACTGTGAATTCATCAACACAAAAGCCTACTACAAGAGAGGTTCAGGAGTTTATGAATGACAGCAGAACAACCGATGCTGAATTAAAGGAAACAATAGATAAAACAGAACATCAACTTGGAGAAACATCTGAAACTAAGTTAAGAAATGTTGATGATAACCCCAATAATGATGTTGAAATTGATATGGACCAAGAAATAACTTTACATGACGGAACGATCACAACTCTTGCAAAAGAAGCAGAAACGTTAAATATTGCACCAGATGAATACAAAAAACAATTTGCAGAAAGAGAAGCTGATTGTTATGCTGACAAAGTGGAATTAATTAGAGAAGAACAGGCAGAGGAACAATCTGCAGAGCGTGCTGAAGAACATGAAGAAAGAGCAGAAAGGTCTTTAGAAAATGATGCTTGGGAAAGAATGAAAAAAAGAGGCATAATAGACTAAATTTTCACTATAGCGAAAGCTGCAAAATAAATTGTATAAAATTATATGAGATAAGGAAAAGTAATAGTCCTTATCTTTTTTATTGTAAAAATTTAAGTAATAAATTTTTCAATTTATTATATTTATTAATAATGAGGTGAAATAAATGAAAAAAATATTTTATAGTATACTTATTTTTCTGCTAATTTTACTTAACTTTTCCACTGTTTGTGCAGATGATGTGGATAACGAGGTCGATTTTGAAGATACAATAGAAGTTACAGCTTCGAATGTGAGTGAATTACCAAAAACAAATTCTAGAAGATATATTGTTTACGATAGAATCTCAAAAAGTATGATAATAGGAAAAAATGAAGATGTTAAATCTGCCATGGCGTCCACAACAAAGATAATGACTACAATAGTTATATTAGAAAAAGCAGATTTAAACGAAAAAGTAACTGTAAGTGCAAAAGCAGGTGGAACAGGTGGCTCAAGGTTAGGACTAAAAAGAGGAGACAAGGCTAGTGTAAGAGATTTGTTATACGGACTTATGCTAAGGTCGGGAAACGACGCTGCCGTAGCATTAGCAGAACATGTTGGTGGGAGTGTAAAAGGATTTGCAGAATTAATGAATGAGAAGGCCATTGAACTTGGACTTACAAATACACATTTTGTAACACCTCATGGACTAGATGATGCAAACCATTATACTACTGCGTTAGAGCTTGCAAAACTTACAGATTATGCAATGGATAATGAGACTTTTGCAAAAATAGTTGGAACAAAATCAACAACGATATACATAAATAATCAGTCAAGGCAAATAAACAACACTAACGAGTTATTAGGCGTACTAAACGGTGTGGTGGGTGTAAAAACAGGCTTTACAAACAATGCGGGGCGATGCTTAGTAACGGAAACCAAAAGAAATAACATGGATATAATTACAATAGTTTTGGGAGCAGATACCAAAAAAGACAGAACAAAAGATAGTGTGAATCTAATAGAATATACCTTTTCAAAATACAAAATGTACAATTTGGAAGAACAAATAATAAAAGAATTTAATAAATGGAAAAATATAAATGAGAAACGAATTTTAATAATAAAGGGAAAAACAAGTAATCCTAAATTAGCATTAGGTGCAATAGAAAAAGCAACAATACCAATCTGCGATAACGATAAAATTGAATACTCAATTAATGCACTAACTGAAGTAGAGGCTCCAGTGGAACAATGGAATGTAATGGGTACATTAACAGTAAAACTAAATGGTGAAATATTGGAGAACATAGATATAGTGAATGTAAATGAAGTGCAAAAACGAGATTGGAAAGATTACTTTAAAATAGTGCTAAATACTTACGGAAACTGGAAAAATTTCATAATAATTCATTGACTTTAGTGGCATGATATGGTAAAATAATAAAGCTAGTATAAATAGCTTTATTTTATTGTGCTAGCAAATTAAAATTAGGAGGTGAAATTTAAGTGCCAACAATTAATCAATTAGTAAGAAAAGGAAGAAAAACTACTACAACAAAATCAACATCACCAGCTTTACAACATGGATACAATTCTATGAAAAAGAAAACAACAGATAGAAGATCTCCACAAAAAAGAGGTGTATGTACTGTAGTAAAAACTGTTACACCTAAGAAGCCAAACTCAGCTTTAAGAAAAGTTGCCAGAGTGAAGCTTTCAAACGGATACGAAGTAACATCTTATATTCCAGGAATCGGACACAATTTACAAGAGCACAGTGTTGTTCTTATAAGAGGAGGAAGAGTAAAAGACCTTCCAGGTGTTAGATACCACATTATAAGAGGAACTTTAGATACAGCAGGTGTTAAAGACAGAATGCAAGGAAGATCTAAGTATGGAGCTAAACGCCCTAAAAAATAAAAATTCAAAATACTTAGAAGGTGCATATAACTTACTAATTTAAGGTTCTTAAATTTAGCATAGATATATAGCACTAAACTAGAAATGTTTTAAGAAGAAAAGCCGAAGGCTTAGTATTAAACTTTTTAGAGTACCGAAGATACTAGGTAATAAATTAGTATCAATTTTATAAGGAGGGAAGAAAAGTGCCAAGAAAAGGATTTATAGCAAAAAGAGATGTTTTACCAGATCCAATATACAATAGCAAAGTTGTTACAAAGTTAATAAACAACGTTATGTTAGATGGTAAAAAGACAGTTGCTCAAACTATCGTTTATGATGCATTTGATATCATAAAAGAAAAAGAGCAAAAAGATCCACTAGAAGTATTTGAAGCAGCACTAAACAACGTAATGCCAGTTCTAGAAGTTAAAGCTAGAAGAATTGGTGGTGCTACATACCAAGTACCATTAGAGATTAGACCAGAAAGAAGACAAACATTAGGACTTAGATGGTTAGTTTCATATGCTAGAAAGAGACATGAAAAAACTATGTCTGAAAAATTAGCTGGAGAAATAATGGATGCTGTAGCTGGAAACGGTGGAGCTTTCAAGAAGAAAGAAGATATGCATAAGATGGCTGAAGCAAATAAAGCTTTTGCTCACTACAAATTTTAAAAATTTAAACTATAAGCGTCGTCTAACTTCGTTAACCTTCATCTAAAAATATACTCGACGTACACCACGTACGCCTCCGTTATTTTTGATTCGGTTGCCTTGTTATACTTGCTTCTAGTTGAAATTTTACATGTATATTAAAAGAAAAAATTATTTAGAAAGGAAGAAAAAATATGGCCGGAGACGGAAGAGAATTTCCTTTAGAGAAAACAAGAAATATAGGAATAATGGCTCACATTGATGCAGGAAAGACAACAACAACAGAGAGAATACTTTTCTACACAGGAAGAACACACAAAATAGGTGAGGTTCATGATGGTGCTGCTACTATGGACTGGATGGCCCAAGAGCAAGAAAGAGGAATTACAATTACATCAGCTGCTACAACTTGCCACTGGTTAGGTAATAGAATAAACATTATCGATACCCCAGGACACGTTGACTTTACAGTTGAGGTTGAGAGATCTTTAAGAGTTCTTGACGGTGCTGTTCTAATACTTGCTGCAAAAGGTGGAGTTCAACCACAATCTGAAACAGTTTGGAGACAAGCTGATAAATACATGGTACCAAGAATGGTATATGTAAACAAAATGGATATTACTGGTGCTGATTTCTATGGTTGTATAAACCAAATAAAAGAAAGATTAGGAGCTCATCCAGTTCCAATCCAATTGCCTATAGGTGCAGAAGACAATTTCAAAGGAATTGTTGACTTAATAAAAATGAAAGCATTTATTCATAAAGATGATTTAGGAAAAGACATTGAAGAATGTGATATTCCTGAAGATATGAAAGCAGATGCTGAAAAATATAGACAAGAAATGATTGAAGCAGCAGCAGAACAAGATGATGAATTAATGATGAAATATTTAGATGGTGAAGAACTATCTGAAGCTGAAATCAAATCAGGATTAAGAAAAGGAACTTTATCAAATGCTCTAATTCTTATGACATGTGGTTCATCATACAAGAACAAGGGTGTTCAAGAATTATTAAATGCAATCGTTGACTACTTACCATCACCACTTGATATTCCAAACATCAAAGGTGTTGACGAAGATGGAAACGAAGTTGAAAGTAAGACTGATGACAATGCTCCATTTGCAGCATTAGCATTCAAAATAATGACAGATCCATATGTTGGAAAACTATGCTTCTTTAGAGTTTACTCTGGAACATGTACAACAGGAACTACTATTTTAAATGCTACAAAGGATAAGAAAGACAGAATAGGAAGAATCCTATTAATGCATGCAAATCATAGACAAGATATTGAAAAAGTTTATGCAGGAGATATTGCAGCAGCAGTTGGATTAAAAGATGTATCAACAGGTGATACATTATGTGATCCAGATCACCCAATTATACTTGAATCAATGGAATTCCCAGAGCCAGTTATCGATATAGCTATCGAGCCAAAAGATAAGGCTAATGGAGAAAAAATGGGAATAGCTTTAGCAAAACTTGCTGAAGAAGACCCAACATTCAAAACATGGACAGACCAAGAATCTGGACAAACAATCATCGCTGGTATGGGTGAGCTTCACCTAGATATCATCGTAGACAGATTAAAGAGAGAGTTCAAAGTTGAATGTACAGTTGGTAAGCCACAAGTTTCTTACAAGGAAACAATCAGAAATAAAGTTAAAGTTCAAGGTAAGTTTGTTCGTCAATCTGGTGGACACGGACAATACGGTGATGTATGGTTCGAAATGGAACCATTAGAGCCAGGTTCTGGAGTTCAATTCGAGAGCAAAATCGTTGGTGGTGCTGTTCCAAAGGAATACATCAAACCAATCGAAGATGGATTAAGAGAATCTGCTATGAGTGGTATATTAGCTGGATACCCAGTTATAGACTTCAAAGCAACATTAGTTGATGGTTCTTACCATGAAGTTGACTCATCTGAAATGGCATTCAAGATTGCTGCATCTATGGCTTTCAAAGAAGGATGTAAGCAAGCAAAATCTGTTATATTAGAGCCTATAATGAAGGTTGAAGTAACTGTTCCTGAAGAATACATGGGAGATGTTATTGGAGACATTAACTCTAGACGTGGTAGAATGGAAGGAATGGAAGCTAGAAACGGTAACCAAATAATAAGAGGATTTATTCCACTTTCAGAAATGTTTGGTTATGCAACAGACTTACGTTCTAAGACACAAGGTAGAGGAACATATTCAATGGAACCAAGCCATTA
>ULWC01043475.1_pt1 | contig 13646 bp, 9 predicted proteins | sample 1959931 | NCBI WGS metagenome assembly ULWC01 (sample SAMEA4835801, study PRJEB28245) | human gut metagenome | biome: gut microbiome; material: fecal sample | place: Denmark | collected 2008
ATTGTAATCATCATAAGCATTATTTTTAAAATATTTTTCATGGCTATTTCCCCTCTCTTGTGTATACTATACTTCATTTTTCCCATTATTCTTTCTGCATGTTAAAATTGGTTTGATTTTCGTCAAAATCTGCATTAAAAATCCCATAGCATACACCATGGGATTTTTTCAAAGATATAACACAATCTGAACCTCAAATATATTTTCATCGATATTTATAGATTTCCATCCCCCGTATTTGTCTACAACATCTGAAATATTCTGCATACCGATTCCATGCAATGCCTGTTGTTTCTTCCTTGTCAGTAAACGTTCTCCCTGTTTATTGACTTTTCCATCAAACGTATTTTTCACCTGTATCCCCAGAATTCCCCTGTCATATTGTATCCGAATCTCCAAAAAACGATCTTTTATCTGCTCCATTGCCTCAATTGCATTGTCCAACAGATTTCCAAACAAAACATTCCAGTCATATCCATCCACTGGCAACTGGCACGGAATCACAATCTGCGACTGAATCTGACAGGACATTGCCTTCGCTTTTGCCAGTTTATGATTCAAAATCATATCCAGTTCCAGATTCCCCGTATTCACATACTTATGCTCCGTCTGCAAATGCTCACTCATTTTATTTACATATTCCTGTGCCTTATCATACCTTCCTTCATTAAGATATGTCTGCAGAAGATACATATGGTTTTTCATGTCATGCCGCAAAGAATCCAGCTTTTTCTGATTCTGCTGCATGATATGCATCTGCTCCTGATAGGCCATCATATGTTCCTTTAAAAGCCGTTGCTGCATTTTATCCTGATAAGCTTCTCCCAAACGGTCATACAAATAGAACATTCCAAGATCTACAACGATCATAATAGCCAGTGATAATACTGTTTTTGGCGAATTTTCGCCGGATACACTCTCAAGAGCATATATCCAGACAATATTTCCGGCTAATACAAGAATCATAAAGTAATAGTTCTGTGTTTCCATAACCCTTCGCCGACATATCACCTGTCTTATTCCCATTGCTATGAGCAGATTGACCATTGCCCCTGTGATGGTTCCCATTGCCCGCCCTTCGGAAAACAAAGAAAAATCTCCCAGATAATAATACATGATAAATTCTATGGTAAGCCCCAGCAATACTGTAAAACAACCTGCCATTATTTTCTGCAGTATACTTCCTTCATACAATATACCTTCTGCCGCCCAGAGAAGCAGTACCATACTCACCGTAGTTCCCATGGCATTTCGAAAACCAAATGCAACAACTGTATTAATAAGCCATACGAGCACATAAACAATATTTGCCATCCGTGGCAGTTTTCTTTTCTTTTCCAGAAAAACATCCGTCACTTTAAAACTTACATACACACTTAATATGTTACATACCGCTTCAAATATTCTTTCTATGTTATTCACCCGCCACACCTCATCTTTTCCACAATTGCATGATCAAGGTTATTTTTCATAGACCGACTGACCGGAATGTCATCCCCATTGATCATGTGTACGCTGTCTTTCTGAAAAGATTCTGCATACCGCAGATTAATGACATAAGATTTATGTACCACACAGAATAAATGCGGATTCAACGCAGGAATAACCTCCGAAAGTTTTCCATAAACACATAATATATCATTTGCTGTTACCACTTGAATTTTTCTGGCAAGGCTCTGCAAATAAAAAACAGAATGTTCTTCTATCCGTATCGAATTTCTTCCTTTCCCAATTTCTATAATATGTGGCTGAAACTGATACAGCCTTTCATATTCATCTAATATATAATCTACTCGTTCCTGTTGTATGGGTTTCACGAGGAAATTCATTGGACGCAGATCAAAAAGCTGCATGGCATACATTTCTTTTGCCGATACAAAAACAATCTGCATGGATTCATATTGGATCTGGGATCGAATCCAGTTTCCAACGATAATCCCCGAGCTGGCCCCTAATTCAATATCCAAAAATAACAAATCATACCTTTCGCTTTGCTGCAGTTTTTGAATAAATTCTGCTCCACTTGTATAACCGTCAACATCCACTTTTATTCTTTTCATTTCTGCAAACCGAAAAATACTTTGTTCCAATTTATAAATAAATTGTATATCATCATCACATATTGCTACTTTTATCATTGTATATCCTGTAATTTATTTTCCTCTCTATTTCAGGATTTCCTGCAGCCGCGCATCTGTATGCAGGAGTTCCTTCGCGCGATCCCGGTACTGCTGCTCATGCAGATACGTGTAGCGGAACGGCTTGATGGACGGTGCCAGATCAATTGCTTTTTCAAAATCTTCCCGCTGAAGATCCAGTGTTTTTACATAATCCCAGAACCCCGTCTGCGTAAAAATCGTGTCTACCCTGCGGTAGCGATGATCCTGCACAACACTCATCAGATAGGTTGCAATGCCGACCTGAATACCATGAAGCTGCGGATGCTCAAGCATCTTGTCCAGCGCATGGGAAATCAGATGTTCGCTGCCGCTCGTTGGCGCACTGCTGCCCGCAATCTCATTTGCAATTCCGCTCATCGCAAGAGAATCCAGAAGTTCCTTTAAAAACAGATCATCCTGTATCGAAGTAAACGGTGTGCGCACAAAACTGTTGACTGCTTTCTTTGCAATCATAACAGCAAAATCGTTGACTTTTCCGTACCCATGTTCTTCCTCAAAAATCCAGTCATACAGTGCCGTAATTTTTGATACCATATCGCCGATTCCGGAATATAAAAATTTCTCCGGTGCACTGCGGATAATCCTTGTATCCACCACAATCCCATATGCAAGTTTTGCCGGAACGGACTTGCGCCGTCCTTCCACCAGAAGGGAAGCACTGGCACTTGAAAAGCCATCGCTCGATGCCGATGTCGGGATGCTGATAAACGGCAGATTTCGCAGAAATCCACAATATTTCGCACCATCAATCACTTTTCCGCCACCGATGCCGATGACTGCCTGCGTCTTCGCCGGCATGGAAAATGCAAGACTGGTCAGATCTTCCAACCGCACGGTATCAAGTTCCTGATATTCTAAAATATCAATGTCCTCCTGCTGCAATGCTTCCATAACGGTAGAACCAAACATTTCTACAAGACCGTTTCCAAATAATACAACTACTTTCTGTAACTGTAACTCTTTTAAGTAAATCCCCAGATTGTCCAATGCACCCGCACCGATCTTTAAAAGTGCCGGAATGGAAATGTGTTTTCCTGTCATAATAAATGTTCTCCTTCTCATTCTCTTTTCTGTCGATTTTAGTATAAACAAAGGTTCCTGAAATTACAATCAATTCCCCGAAAAAACGCACACGCTTCTCTTTACAATTATGGGTAAGAAAAAAGACGATTTCCTGCGAAACCGTCTTTTTCTTATTAAAATTTTGACGAAACTCCTGTAAATTTACTTTGTCACTTTGATCGTCATCTTTACAGTCTTTGTCTTTCCGTTCTTTAAAGTGACTTTTACTTTCACCACTGCTTTGCCAGCTTTCTTTGCGACAATTGCACCATTTTTATTCACTGTTACAACCGACTTTTTGGAAGATGTATAAGTGATCTTCTTTACATTTTCCATGTTCAGGTTCTTATCAAAAGTAACTTTTGCCTTCTTTCCGTTTGCAACCGTTTTCTTGGTATCCTTTAATGCAACACTCTTTAAGATTTTACTGCTCAGGGCTTTTGCATCCTTCTCATTCAGCAGTACATAATCACCGGCATCTTTGGTATCCGCTGTCACAGTTCCGTCTTTGGAAACCTTATAAGTCCTGCTGCTGATCAGGACTTTTTCTCCTGTCTTTTTATCAACTTTTACAAGTGTCAGCTTTTTGCCTGCCTGCAGATCCTTCGCATTGACAGATACGCTGTTCATCACTTTGCCGGAAGCGTTCTTTGTTGTCTGGGTAATCGTGATGTCGCTGGTTCCTGCCTCTTTGACTAATTTTGCAACCACGTCTGCTGAAATTGTAGTCTTCTTTGTCTCGGAAGCATTCTTTACTGTTTTGTCCAGCTGTGCCCGGGCATCTGTCACTTCTCCCTTATCGTTCTTTTCAACGGTAAGTATCGCATTTGTATCTTTTGCAATATTCTCAAATGTTTTGTCCGTTTTCCGGGTTTCCGATGGTTTTGTATCTGGTGTTGTATTTCCGGTATCCGGTGTTGTTGTGCTGCCGGAATTTCCACCAGAGGTACTGCTTCCGGAGGAAGAATTTCCGCCATTATTTCCACTCTGGCTGGTCTGTTTTACCGCAATCAGACCATCGGCATCTGCTTTTGCAGCTTCTGCATCACTGATCGTTGTTCCTTTGAACGCATCAAAGTAAAGTACCGATTCCACATCTACCGCGGAACCTGCCGGGTTGGAATTACACCAGAGTCCGAATGCCTGCACATCTTTTAAAGCATCCCCACTAAGTTTTCCACCCGTCTTCCCTTTAAAAGCGGAGAATGGAACGGTTACTTCATAGGCATCTTCTGTCTTCGCAAGATTGGTCAGATATACTTCATACTCTTCTCCTCCTGCCTTGATCTGTACAACAACCTTCTGCCCTTTTCCATCAAGTTTTGTCCAGAATTTCAATGCATTATAGGCTGAAAAATCTGTATTGCCCAGACTTGCATTTACCAGACCCGTCCAGACTTCCGAACCGGTTGTTTTTAATTTGTAATGAAATGCAGCACCATATGTACCGTCTGCCTTATGCTCCTGATCCAGCGTAAAGGACGAACTGCATCCAGCGGCAGAATTTCCACCGTAAGCTGCATCCAGAAGTCCATTACTCCCGACATAGTAGTCAAAATTTTCCAGCACACCTGCCGGAGCTTTGTCCTTTTCTTTTCCGATACTCAGATTTGTGATCGTGGACAGTTCTTTTCCATCTGCAACAAGTGTAATGGATGCTACATCTGTTTTTCCAATCTGATCCATTTCCTCCTGTGTCAGCTGCGCCGTATAGCATCCATCGGAGCCTTTCGCAGCCGGCAATGTCAACTGTTTGCCTTTTGCCGTATCCTTTACAACAAACGATACCTCACCGGCATTGGAAACACTTGCCTTTAACACAGTTGGCTTTAAAATCGTATCCATATCAAACGGTGCTACCATGTATCCGCTGACATCTTTGTAATTATCCGTCTTTACTCCTGCGTACTTATCGATATTGCCATAGAAATTCGTACCGTTTCCAAATACTGAATCCTCATTGTTGTAGTAAGAAATGAAATCATTGATCATTTCCTGTCCCATGGTATCACTGTATTTATACGGCACATAGAAATTGGTATCGCTGAAATTTGCCCATACCATATAATATGGCATGTCGTTTTTCTTTGCGATATCATTCACTTTCTGATACCAGTTCACACCCGACTTTGCCTCACTGACCGGATTATTTTTTACAAGAAGCCCTTCGTTATCACTTCCATCCTTCTTCATCACACGTACACCGGTCTCCGAAATTGCAGCCAGCTTGTTATGCTGTTTTGCAAGTGATGATACAACCTGACAGGTCTGATCCAGATGATCAAAGAACGACGTATCTGCTTCAGCCGGATAGGTATTAAAATCGTTGTAATAGTCAAATGCCAGAATATCTACATAGGCATCTCCCGGATAACGCGACATATACTCTGCCTCGGTCTCCAGCGGTCCGTTTGGCGAATACACATAAAGCATATTGTGCACGCCTTGGGATTCCAGATAATCTCTGGTATATGCATACAGACTCCTGTAACTTTCTGCGGTGTTTGCACTGCCCCACCAGAACCAGCCGCCGGTATCCTCATGGAATGGCCGGAAAATTACCGGGATATTCTCTTGTTCCAATGCATTGGCATAGAATGCAATCGTATCAAGATATGCCTTAAATACCTCATTCTTCTCTCCACCAGGCAAAATCTTCTTTAACGAATCACCGGATAAATCTTTTGCTTCATTAAAATCACAGTTATAGAAATCGTAGGTTCCATCTGCATTCTTTTTAATCTTTGCGTTGGTGAAATTCGGCATATGGGTGGATAAGGTAACGATTGCACCGTTTTGGGCCGCCTTTTTGCTGTAGTCAATGGAATTCTGCAGTGCAGATGCCGCATCCGTACCACCAGCCTCGCTTCCAAACAATGCCAGGGAGTCAATGCCGAAAATACCGCTGACGGAACCGGTCACATCTTTTACGTCTCCCAGATCGTTGTTTCCTACGGAATGGCTCACATCATTCTGATGTCCAAACAGTACCTGATCACTTTCGGTCAGTCCCTGCAGATATGCATACAATGCCTTTGCGCTATTGCTGGCATCCGGATCTGTCATGGTCAGGGTTTTATCTGTTGCTTCTGGTTTTGCCTGTGTTCCGTCTGTATTCGGTGTTGCGGTAATTGTCACAAAATCACCACTGGCATCCTTCTGGGAAAGTATCAGATTATCCAGATAAACATCCCCTGCAAAGGAACTGTTGGCTCCGATAAGTCCGATTGTCAGATCATCCATTGGTATGGCAGATGGAGAAAATCCTAAAGTAACTGTAACTTTCTTATATCCGTTTCCTGCATCTGTTGCCTCGGACGAATCTATGCTGGTATCTTTATTGATTCCGCTGTTGGAGAAAAATTTTATCTTGGAAATATTACTGTTTTCCGGATAAATCAAATCCACACTCACCTGATTATAATTGCTGATATCAGCCGGTGTCTTGGGTGTGAATTTCACTTTTGCCTCACTCCATGATTCGCCGGAGTTGGCTGTATAATTCAGGCTTACTTTTAATCTTCCGTCTCCGCCATTTGCATCATAGGAAAGTTCCGGAGCAGCATTTTCTTCTCCACCGTGGAAATACTGATATCCGGTTTCGCCTGCCCACAGATTTACCTGGGATTCATCATTTAAATCAGAGAGAACGGTTGGCTCCTGTTTGGTCAGCCCTGACTCTGATTCTGCTACGTCATAAACTTCAATATCCGAAATGGTAACCGTCCCTGTAAAATCAGAAGATGTATTATACTGGAAAAAAACAGACTGCAGGGCTCCTGCTTCTGCCGTATATTTAAATGTAACCGTTGCTTCTCCATCCTTAAAATCTTCTCCTTTTAAAAACGGATAGTCATCTGACTTCGCATACGTCCATCCATTCCCCGACTGTATTGCACTTGCAAGCTGAATGGCATTATACTCTCCTTTTGGATTTTCTGCCCCATCAAGTCCAGTCGCATCAGAAACTTTAACTTTTGCCTTTACTTTTACCGTTGTTCCTACTTTTACATTTTCAAGCCGAACCGCATTTGGTTGTTCTTCTGTATTATTACTCGCAAATGCCTTATCTGTCCATTTGTCATCTTTACCTGCATCAAATACCAGACTCTCACCGTCCCCACTCGTCCATACCTGATTTTCCGTCTCCGCCGCATACACAATCTCATTCTGTAAAAATGTGCATGCCTCCGGTGTCAGTGACCCCATCATTGCCGCTGCCAGCGTGATGGCAACAATCTGTTTTCCTACCCTTCTCATGTTTTTGCTCTACCTTTCCTTTCTTCTCCATTTTAGTTGTAAAAACCTTCCAGCACCCTCCATCTATCCGGTTTCACTTAATAAAAAAGCAATTGCACGCTGCTTCCCATATTTCAGGGAGAGGGTACTGCATACTTGGGGAGTGCAGTAAAAAATATGGGAACCAGTGTGCAATTGCTTAATTTATTTGATAAATTCAGTATATCACAAAGTAATTTTAAGTCAATATTTAGTTAATAGAAAATTAATCGTTTGTAAAGTATTACTTAATTTAAAGTTTTTTAGTCTTTTTTTAGTCTTTTAATTAGACATTTTCACAAGAGACGAAAGTACCAGTTCCTTATTAATTGAAAAAAGCACCTGTAAAACAGATTATGTTCTGCTCTACAGGTGCTAATATCGTGCTAGTTCTTTTAAGCTGCCTTCCAAAGAATAACCCCCTCTTTTTGTACATTCTTATAAAATGGAAGCACTTCCCCCCTCTTTTTCATATTTTCTTCTTTAATATCAATGATAGAAAAAATCTTATCATAACGTATATCCATCTCTGCTGACCAGCAAATAAATTTATTTCTTATTTCTTCATTCATATCATTTTTAGTGATGATTGCTATATCTATATCGCTTTCTGATGTAGCTTCATTTCTTGCAACAGATCCATACAAAATAATCATTGATAAATTTTCATGAAACAGATTAAGTAACCCTTTTACCAATTCGTCTTTCATCATATCCGTTAACATTTATTACACCCCTACAAAAACTCTTTTTTATAGTCTACCATTTTTTCTGCACCTATTCCATATTTTCTTTTTCATAAGATTCCACCAGTCAAAGAACAATTCAAAAATTAAGGGGACGATCAAAACCATCCCCTTAAAAATTTTAAATATAATTAATCAATTTTTCTTAACATTGCCAAGTCAAGGTTACACCAGTCATTTGCTCCTGCTACAGAATAAACCCCGATCTCCAACGTATGATTTGTAACAACAATCTTGTCTATACTAAAAATATTCCAATTAATGTCACTTGTTTCAATCGTGGTATCAAGCTCACTTCCTCCATAATTTTTTGCATAAAGTTGTAAAACATCCTGTTTCCCATTTGTCTTTGCCCAAATTGAGAATTTATATGTTCCATTCGGAATATTTGTATACGTTTTATATACAGAACACGAATACTCTTTATCATCCCAAAATGTTAATTTGTAATCTCCATCATATGCATCACCATATTCTGTTCTTACAGTATTTTCATCTGACGAATCACTTGTCCATACATTCCATCCACTCGGTGAAGTAGTTATCCCATTCTGTTCAAAACTGATATTTGTCAATAAATTTTCACACGGTTTATTCAGCACCTTAATAGAATCTAATGCATTTCCCTGAAAATTAAACAACGTCATGTTATCCCATGTATTACTTGGCGTTACGGTATCATTTTTATACGCAACCCCTGCAGATGTAGCATATGTTCCGCCTTCTACAGGTATCCATTCTGGTTCCCAATAAAAATATCCAATACCTTTGTCATCTGGTACATTTAAAATGATTGATTCCAGATCATTCATAAATTCAAATTGTCCTTCTACTGTTGCAGGATATCCTCCAACTTCTTCATCTCCACTAATGAATACATTTCCTTCACCATCTTCCGTTGTCCATGCATACGCAGTTTCTACAACACACACTTCTTTATTATAGGTGGTCGCCAAGTAATTCAAATTATACTGAAGCCCCTCCATGGTTCCATGCCACATTGGATAATAAGATAATCCAAATACATCAAAATCCAAGTTTGGTGACTCTTTCAATAATCCACCAAAATACCAGGTATACAACTGATTTTTTCCACCCTGATCCAGATGAAGCATAATTTTGGTACTTGATGCAGCAGAAGCACGTACTCCAGAAATTGCAGATTCTAAAAGACCCGCTAATCCGGAAAAATCCTCATTCGTCCCTATTTTGCCATCTTCATGAAGAATCCCCGATGATATTTCATTTTATCCTTTTACCCCTCCGGCAACCAATCCATTCTGAATAAATCGCTGTAAGCACATAAAGATGATCATGATCGGCAGGGATGAAATCACTGCTGCTGCAGCAAACAAAGTCCAGTGCGCAGCAAACTGATCGCTGATAAAAGACTGCAGTCCGAGTGCAAGCGTCATTTTTCCCGGTGTCTGCAAAAAGATTGAGGTAATCACATATTCACTGTATGTTGCAATAAACGAAAACAGGAAGATCACGGCAAGCTGTGGCATTGCAAGCGGGATGATGATCTTATAAAAAACCTGGAATTCATTTGCTCCATCCACCATTGCAGCTTCATCCAATTCCACCGGAAGTCCATCGATATAAGATTTAAGTAACCAGATATTGTAAGCACTTCCACCTGCAAGCACAAGAATGAGCGCAAAGCTGTTGTCCACCAACCCGAACTTATAAATTAAAATATAGTATCCGGCAACTGCCATGCTGTTTGGAAACACCTGTAATATCAAAAGTGCCATCAGTCCATATTTTCTTCCCACAAACCGCAGTCTTGCAAACGCATACGCTGCAAGTGAAGTAAGCACAAGTTGTATGATTGCTACAATAAAGCAAAACTTTAGGGAATTAAAAACCCAGATTCCAAAATCCGTTTCCCGAAACAGTTCCACATAATGTTCAATGCTGAATTTTTCAGGGAACAATGAAGACAGGAAAAAGCTGTCACCCGCGGAAAAAGAGGACATAACAATCCATATGACCGGAAACAGCACCACGATCATTGTGATCCATATGACCACTCTGCTTCCCCACAGTGTCCGTTGTTCTGAGGCGGATATTTTCTTTTTATTTTTCATTTAATCAACCTCCTTAAATGAGCCGGACAGCCGCATATTAATCAGCGTAAATGTTCCGACAATGATAAAGATCAGCACACTGAACGTTGCAGACAGTTCATACCGGTTCGACCATGTGGTCATCTTATAGGTGGTACTGGCAAGGATATCCGTATAACCCGCAAACTGGTTATCCACTCTCGCTGGTCCACCTTGTGTAATCATATATATATTTCCAAAATTGTTAAAATTAGCCGCAAACGAGGAAATTACAAGAGGAATGGAAAGTTTTGTCACCATCGGCAATGTAATGCTCTTAAAGCACTGAAATTTTGATGCCCCATCCATTTTAGCCGCCTCATAGTATTCACCAGAAATCGCCTGTAGTCCACCAAGACAGACATTCATCATATAGGGAAATCCCAGCCACACATTCACGATAATCAACCCAACCCTTGCCCAGAATGGATTGGTCAGCCACGGTACATTCCAGGCAATACCGATTGTATGCAGTAAATTATTGATTCCACCATACTGCTCATTTAGCAGTCCCTGCCATGCGAGGATTGCAATCGTAGATGGCAATGCCCACGGAACAATTAGCACTGCACGGTAAATTTTTGATTCTTTCATATGCGGATTGTTTAACAAAATGGCAAGAATCAGTCCCATTGCATAGGAACCTGCCGTACTTAACAGCGCAAAACAAATCGTCCACCCAAGTACCGGGAAAAACACATTTTTAATGCTTCCGGAAAATACGGTCAGATAATTTTCCAGACCCACAAACGTGTAATCTGTCAGATGATACATGTTGTAATTAGTAAAAGATAAAATCACCGTATAAATAATTGGCAGACATGTCACCAACAGAATCGAGATCAGTGCCGGTGCCAGATAAGTATACCCAAGCGCATTCTTTTTCTTTCTCATGCCATCACTACTTTCCTGAATTCATCAATTCAATCGCTTCTTTCAACTGCGTAACCATATTTTTGGCAGCTTCCTCTGGTGTTTGCTCCCCAGACCACATCGAACGGATATTGTTTGTGTGGATACTCCAGAGCTGTCCCATTTCTGATACGGTCGGCATCGGCTCTCCATCATTGATCTGCTCGACAAATGCCTGTGTGTATGCATTACTCTGGATCTCATCAAGTTCCTGATCTGCCAATTTTGCCGGTATACGGTCACCCGCCTCATACATGCCAAGTGCACCGTTTTCCAGCAGATAGGAAATAAAATCCCATGCTGCATCCTGATTTTTACTGCTGTTGCTCACAAAACTTACCTGTGTACCCACCGGGGTCACAAACGGCTGTCCGTGGAAAGTTGGCATTTTTGCTACAGCAAATTTAGTTCCTGCAGAGGTAAAACCGTCAATGTCCCATGGTCCACCAATATAATAAGCACATTTTCCGTTTTGGAAATTACTTCTTGCGATATCGGCTGTCACATCTGCCGTGATCAGTTTATATTTATTGCACAGGTCATTGATAAAGGCATAGGCATCCACACTGCCCTCATTATCAAGACCGATGTCTGCCGTGTCATATGCCCCATCCTGATATTTAAAAATATAACCTCCGCAGGCTCTCACAAAACCAAGATCGTAGTATATGCTTGTTGCATCAAACTGTACACCTCCGTCTGCGGCTGCCTGATCGACCAGTTCTTCCCATGTTTTTGGGACTTCCGATACAAGATCTGTGTTGTAAAACAGTGCAGTAGTCTCTACGGAAAGTGGTGCTGCATATCGTTTTCCATCTACATAACATGCCTGGATGGCTGCATCGGAAAAATCCTGATCCGCATACAGATCCTGTGGCACTTCTGCAGTAAGATCTGCGTTTACATAATCTGCAAGCTGGTCATTGGGAATACCCACCACAGCATCCGGTCCGGAAGCACTTTTTACTGCCTGTGCAAACTGCTGGACAGATGGAGACTGGTGAATGACTTCTACCTTTCGTCCGTTCTTTTCTCCCCATTCATCTGCATATTTCTGAATGGTATCCACTTCCACGTTCATGTTCGTCCAAATCACGAGTTTTTCCCCGGAAGCTTCCTTTTTTCCGGTTCCACTTCCACTTCCACAGCCAGTCAACATTCCCACTGCCATTGTTACAGCCAGCACAGCTGTTATTATTTTTTTCATATGATTATCCTCCCTTTACATTGTTTTCATGTTTATCAGCGCGCTGTTTGCGTTTCCATTTTCGTCAAACAATGCCATATTTGCCATGGCATTTCCTGCTGTCATCTTGTCTTTCATGTACTTGCTGCCACTCTTACTTGCCCACGTACAGTCCGGTATTGGCAGCCATGCCGGTTCCCAGTAAAACACACCGATGCCTCTTTTATTGTTTACACTTCTTACCGTTGCAAACAAATCCCGCAAGAATGCTTCCTGTCCCTGCTGTGTTGCCGGGTATCCAGTGATTTTTTCATGCTCCTTCGAATAAACGATTCCGTTACAGCCAAATGTTTCCGTGGTATAACCAATTGAAGTCTCTGCAACAAGCACATCTTTGTCATACCGGCTGCTGATATCATTCATATTATCCAGAAGAAGTGAAAGACTTCCGTTCCAGTGCGGATAATACGACATTCCAATAATATCAAAATCCAGCGCATACGATGAAACCTGATCAAACCACTGTCGATACATTTTATTATCCGTTCCGAAATCCAGATGCAATACGATCCTTGCATCCGGACACTCCTCGCGCACCCCCTTAATCCCTGCCTTCAGAAGATGTGCCATATTTTCGGTCTGTTCGATGTAACCATCCGGCCACAACAGCCCTTTTGTAATCTCATTTCCAACCTGCACCATAGTCGGCACAAGCTTGTGGTTTTTCAATGCCTTTAACGTATCTACAGTATGCAGATACACCGCCGTTTCCAGTGCCTCTCCGCTTAATTCTTTCCAGGCTTTCGGTTTTACCTGTTTGGCCGGGTCTGCCCAGAAATCACTATAATGGAAATCAAGCATAAAATCCATACCGCTTTGTACAGTTCTTTCTGCGATCTCAATGGTAGTCTCCAGATCATTTCCACCTCCCCCGTAAGAATTTCCGTTTTCATCGTAGGGATCCGGCCAAATCCGAATCCTTACGTTATTGGTTCCGCATGTCTTTAAAATTGCAAACAGATCTTCTTTTTTCCCGTTCAGCCGATAGGACGCACCATATTGTTCCAGTTCTTTCACCATGGAAATATCCATACCCTTAATAAATTTCATAACTACTCCTTCACAAGTGTAATATCATCAATGGTTCCCCAGCCGCCCGGTGCTGTTGCCA
>ULWC01007076.1_pt1 | contig 13634 bp, 9 predicted proteins | sample 1959931 | NCBI WGS metagenome assembly ULWC01 (sample SAMEA4835801, study PRJEB28245) | human gut metagenome | biome: gut microbiome; material: fecal sample | place: Denmark | collected 2008
TGTCAGATAATAATTGACATATAACATTAATATATGATATTATTTATTCGTGTGAGTCAGGAAGTATATGATTTCATACAAATATGACCACTTGTATCTTAGGTGTGCAGTAGTTATACAGCATATCAGGATAAAGTTAAGCCTAACGGACAGGCGGGTCGGTTGCCGGTGTGGTAGAACCACATTATTATTATTGATTGAGCATTAAGCTCTGTTTTTTAAGTTGATTACTTTATAATCTGTGCCAAGCACATCATCTTGTGAAACGGTCAATAAAGAGTGACGCATATTTGTATGACATAGACAAGTCGTCTATGAAATATATTCGCTGATTTCGTATATATTATGACATTATATTGTATAGTTACAGATATATTTTAATGTAATGATGTTGATATTATATTATGACTAATAAGGTGGTAAGTGTGTAAGCACTGCCACCTTTTTTGTGTAATTTAGGAAGCTTTGTGTGATTAAGAAAAACTGCACTGTTTATGAAGTTTAATTATAAGATTTTACATAATTATGGAAATTTTCTGGCAGTGCTTAAAGAAATTATTTTTAATGTATGTGAGGTAAGGGAGATGTCTAATGATCAGACAAGAGCACCAGTATATGAAGCGCTGGAAAAGCTTAGAAGAAAAAGAGTAGTACCATTTGATGTTCCGGGTCATAAAAGAGGAAGGGGCAATCCTGAATTAGTGGAATTATTAGGAGAAAAATGTGTTGGAATAGATGTTAATTCTATGAAGCCATTAGATAATCTGTGTCATCCGGTATCAGTTATAAGGGATGCAGAAGAATTAGCGGCCAGGGCATTTGGTGCAGAGAACGCATTTCTTATGGTAGGTGGAACGACATCTGCTGTGCAGGCGATGATATTATCGAATTGTAAGAGAGGAGATAAAATAATACTTCCAAGGAATGTGCATAAAAGTGCCATTAATGCTTTAGTGTTATGCGGTGCAATTCCTGTATATGTTAATCCGGAGGTTAATCATCAGCTTGGTATTTCACTTGGTATGAATCTGGAGTCAGTACGAAAAGCTGTAAAAGAAAATCCTGATGCGGTTGCAGTGCTTGTAAATAACCCTACATATTATGGAATATGCTCTGATATATGTTCAATAGTGAAGCTGGCACACGAACACGGAATGAAAGTGTTAGCTGATGAGGCACACGGAACACATTTATATTTCCAGCCGCAATTACCAGTTTCTGCTATGGCAGCAGGGGCTGATATGGCGGCAGTATCTATGCACAAATCGGGTGGTTCTTTAACACAAAGTTCGATACTTCTTACGAATAAAGGTGTTAATGCTGATTATGTCAGACAGATTATCAATCTTACACAGACGACAAGTGGTTCATATCTTTTGCTTGCCAGTCTTGATATTTCAAGAAGAAATCTTGCCTTAAGGGGTGAAGAGTCATTTGCAAAGGTAATGGATATGGCAGAATATGCACGCAGGGAGATTAATGAAATAGGCGGATACTATGCGTATGGAAAAGAACTTGTTAATGGAACAAGCGTATATGATTATGATGTCACCAAATTGTCAGTTCATACGCTTGGATTGGGACTTGCTGGAATTGAAGTATATGATCTGTTAAGAGATGAATATGATATCCAGATAGAATTCGGAGATGTAAGCAATATCCTTGCTTATATATCTATCGGAGACAGATTACAGGATATAGAAAGACTTGTCGGAGCTCTGGCAGATATAGCCAGAATATATAAAAAAGACAGTACTGGAATGTTAAGCGGAGAATTCATAAGTCCAATAGTAGCCAGATCACCTCAGGAAGCTTTCTATTCTGCCAAGGAGTCCCTGCCAGTTGAGAAGACTGAGGGAAGAATATCAGGAGAATTTGTTATGTGTTATCCTCCGGGAATTCCGATATTAGCACCGGGAGAGATGATTACAGACGAGATTATACAGTATATTCTGTATGTTAAAGAAAAAGGCTGTTCAATGCAGGGAACAGAAGACAAGAGCGTTAATAAATTAAAGGTTCTGGTATAGACAGATAATTGTGGAAGAGCCATATGAAAGTATATACAGGAAATGAGGATTATTTAATATGGAGATGTGGTTTTCAGAGCTTCATACAAGCAATGTGAAGCTTTCAATGAGAATAGAAGAACAATTGTGTTCGGTGGAGAGTGACTGTCAGAGGATTGATGTGCTTGTTTCAGATGAATTTGGTAAATTTCTTGCATTAGACGGAGAGATACTATTTTCTGAAAAAGACGAGTTTATATATGATGAGATGGTAACCCATATTCCGATGGCAGTCCACCCTGATGTAAAGAATGTATTAATAATCGGTGGAGCCGATGGCGGAGTTGCAAGAGAACTTATCAATTATAAATGTATAGAAAGAATAGATGTTGTTGAACCGGATGAAATGCTTGTTGAAGTATGTAGAAAGCATTTTCCTGAGCTTACCTGTGGACTGGATGATGACAGGGTTAATGTGTATATTCAGGATGCATTAAGATTTTTAAGAAATAAGACGGGTGATTATGACCTGATAATTAATGATGCGACAGATCCATTTGGATATACAGAAGGTTTATTCACCAAAGAATTTTATGGAAGCTGTTATAAAGCACTTAAAAGTGATGGCATTATGGTATATCAGCATGGAAGTCCATTTTATTCAGAAGATAAAGATGAATGTGTGAAAATGCACAGAAAGGCATATCAGGCATTTCCTGTAAGCCGTGTATATCAGGCACATATACCAACTTGTTCATCAGGCTATTGGCTGTTTGGATTTGCTTCCAAGAAATATCATCCGCTTGATGATTTCAGACCGGAGGAATGGAAGAAGTTAGGTATAAAGACAAGATATTATACAACTAATCTTCACAGGGGAGCATTTATGCTTCCGGGTTATGTAGAGCAGATGCTTGAAGAAGAAGAAAATGAGAAGAAAGCCTGAAAAGAGTAATAGACAGTGTTTAAAAAGAAAGCGTTAAGATAATTAATAAACAGGGCTTAAAGAATGGAGGATAATTATGAGCAGAGTATTAATAATAGGTTGTGGTGGAGTTGCAACAGTGGCAATTAACAAGTGCTGTCAGAACAGTGAAGTATTTACAGAGATATGTATAGCAAGCAGGACTAAAAGCAAATGTGATGCTTTAAAGGATAAATTACAGCCTGATACAAAGACAGTAATTACAACAGCAAAGGTTGATGCAGATAATGTAGAAGAACTTGTGAAGCTTATTGAAAGCTATAAACCAGAGGCAGTGCTTAACCTTGCACTTCCATATCAGGATTTAACAATAATGGATGCCTGCCTTAAGACAAAGGTGCATTATATTGATACTGCTAACTATGAAGCAGAAGATACCGAAGATCCTGAGTGGAGAGCTATATATGAAAAAAGATGTAAGGAAGAAGGTTTTTCAGCTTATTTTGATTATTCTTGGCAGTGGAATTATAAGAAGCAATTTGAAGAAGCTGGAATAATGGGACTTTTAGGAACGGGCTTTGATCCTGGTGTAACAAGTGTATTCTCAGCATATGCACTTAAACACTATTTTGATGAAATAGACACAATTGATATTCTTGACTGCAACGGCGGAGATCACGGCTATCCTTTTGCGACTAATTTTAATCCAGAGATTAATTTAAGAGAAGTATCAGCACCTGGCTCATATTGGGAAGATGGACACTGGGTAGAAGTACCAGCTATGTCTATTAAGAGAGAATATAATTTTCCACAGGTTGGAATGAAGGATATGTATCTTTTACATCACGAGGAGATAGAATCGCTTGCTAAAAACATTCCGGGAGTTAAAAGAATAAGATTTTTTATGACATTTGGACAGAGCTACCTTACACATATGAAATGTCTTGAGAATGTTGGAATGTTAAGAACTGACCCTGTAAAAGTCAATGGTGTTGAAGTTGTTCCTATACAGCTCTTAAAAGAACTTCTTCCAGATCCTGCTACGCTGGGAGAAAGAACAGTAGGAAAGACTAACATTGGCTGTATATTCAGGGGAAGAAAGGATGGAAAAGAAAAGACAATATATATTTATAATGTATGTGACCATCAGGAATGTTACAGGGAAGTTGAATCACAGGCAATATCATATACAACAGGAGTTCCTGCAATGATAGGAACAATGATGGTTGTCACAGGAATGTGGAATAAAGCAGGTGTATACAATGTGGAAGAATTTGATCCTGATCCATATATGGAAGCACTTAATAAATGGGGACTTCCTTGGGTAGTTGAGGAAAATCCACAGCTTGTAGAATAGAGGATATAAGAGTTGATGACAATAGATGATATTACAACACCAGCATATATTATAGATGAGAATATTCTGGTTCATAATCTTGAAATTTTAAAATATGTTGAAGACAAAACAGGATGTAAAATATTGCTTGCACAGAAAGCATTTTCAGCATTTTATGAATATCCGTTAATTGGCAGATACATAAGTGGCACAACAGCAAGTGGATTGTATGAGGCAAGGCTTGGCAGGGAAGAGATGAATAAAGAAAATCACGTCTATGCTCCTGCTTACAAAGAAAAGGATATAGATGAACTTGTAAAAATATGTGACCATATAATATTTAATTCCATAGGGCAGCTTATGCGTTATAAGGAAAAATGTATAAGAAGCGGTATCAGCATAGGACTTAGAATTAATCCGGAAATATCTACGCAGGGTGATAATGCAATATATGACCCTTGTGCGTATGGTTCAAGGCTTGGAGTAACTATTGATATGTTAAACAAGGCAGATGAGGAAGTTCTTAATGGAGTTGAGGGACTTCATTTTCATACTCTCTGTGAGCAGAATTCAGATGCACTTGCAATTACACTTAAAGCAGTTGAAGATAAATTCGGGCATATTATGAAGAATATGAAGTGGATTAATATGGGCGGTGGACATCATATAACAAGAAAAGATTATGATATAGATACACTTATTGGCTGCGTTAATCACATAAAGAGTGAATATAATGTACAGGTGTATTTAGAGCCGGGCGAGGCTGTTGCTCTTAATGCCGGTTATCTTGTTACAGAGGTGTTAGATAAGGTTGATAATGGAATCGAAACGCTTATACTTGATGCTTCTGCCGCGTGCCATATGCCAGATGTCCTCGAAATGCCATATACACCACCACTTCGGGGGGCACAGATAATTAAAAATATCAAAGAATATAAAAATGTTACTGCTGGTAAAGATATTCAGGAAAATGAAGATATTAGGAAGTATAAAGATAAAAAAGAATACAGAGAAAATGTATACAGGCTGTCTTCATATACCTGTCTTGCAGGAGATATTATAGGTGATTATAAGTTTGACAGTAAGATTAATATAGGGGACAGGCTTGTATTTGAGGATATGGCGATATACTCAATGGTAAAGAATAATACATTTAATGGAATACCACTTCCAGCTATAGCGGTAATGAAAGATAAAGAAGTGCGGGTTATTAAAGAATTTGGTTATGAAGATTTTAAGTGGAGGCTTTCGTGAGAATAACAGATACTACACCTATAGAAGATGGCTATTATATGCCGGCAGAATATGACAGGCACAAGGCTACAATTATGATATGGCCTGTAAGGACAGGCTCGTGGCCTTATAATGCTGTAGCTGCACAGAATGTATTTGTGGATATTGCACATATAATATCCAGACACGAAAAAGTGTATATATTAGCAGATGAGAAGCACTATGCACAGGCAGAAGCAAGATTTATGAAAATAAAAGACGCTGTAACAGGAGAATGTAATAAAGCCAGTGAAGATATTAAAGCTGCCTGGAATATTGAGGTAGTCTGCATCGAAACAGATGATGCGTGGGCAAGAGATGTATGTCCCACGTTTGTAAAAAACGGACATACAGGTGATGTACGTGGGATTAACTGGAAATTCAATGCGTGGGGTGGCGATTATGACGGACTTTACAAGAATTGGGAAAAGGACGATAAAGCAGCTCTGCAATTCTGTAATATGACAGGATATGATTGCTATGATGCCAATCCGTTTGTGCTTGAGGGAGGTTCTATACATAGTGATGGTGAAGGTACGGTTATAGTTACTGACAGCTGTCTTTTAAGTAAGGGAAGAAATCCAGATATGAGCAGGGAACAGATTGAGCATAAGCTTAAGAAATATCTGGGGGCAAAGAAAATTATATGGATTCCTTATGGAATATATAATGATGAAACTAATGAACACGTTGATAATGTGTGTGCATTTACCTCACCAGCTAATGTAGTTCTTGCGTGGACGGATAATGAGGAAGATCCTCAATATGCAATGTCTTTGGCTGATATGAAGGTGCTTGAAAGAGAAACTGATGCCAGAGGACGTAAGTTTAATGTTCATAAACTGCATATACCGGATGTCCCAGTGTGCATAACTGATAATGATTTAAAGGGGCTTGTGTTTGAAGCAGGAGAAGATATGCGTGAAGCGGGAGAGCGGCTTGCGGCCAGTTATGCTAACTTCTATATAGCCAATGATATTGTGCTTGTTCCACAGTTTGGCGATGTTAAAGATAAGCAGGCATTAGAGCTTATTCAGAATCTTATGCCAGAGTATGAGGTTATTGGTGTGTATGCAAGAGATATAATTGTTGGTGGAGGCAATATACATTGTATTACACAGCAGATACCGCAATAACAGGATATATTAAAGTGGTATATATGTTACAGATTAGTGCTGCTGGCACAATTAAGGTATAAAAAGAAGTCAAAGCGTAATAGGTTATAGATTGGTTTTAGTGTGACAGACACGGAAATGAGGTAATATGAGCAGAAAAGTAAAAGCTGCGGCAATTCAGATGCGGTGCAGTAATAATGTCGGCGATAATATAAAAAAAGCTGATGAAATGACAAGAGAAGCAGTAAAAAAGGGAGCTAATATAATTCTTCTGCCAGAATTATTTGAAAGACAGTATTTCTGTCAGGAGAGAAGATATGATTATTACGCCTATGCCAAAAGCGTAGAAGAAAATGATGCTGTCCAGCATTTTACACAGACTGCCAAGGAACTTGGAGTTGTTATAATTGTAAGTTTTTATGAAAAAAACATAAATGTGTTGTATAATACAGTTACGGTTATTGATGCTGATGGAAGCAATCTTGGAATATACAGAAAGACACATATTCCAGATGACCATTATTATCAGGAGAAATTCTATTTTACGCCGGGTAATACAGGATTTAAGGTGTTTAATACAAGGTTTGGCAATATAGGTATAGGAATATGCTGGGATCAGTGGTTTCCAGAAACAGCAAGAGCATTAGCACTAAAGGGTGCAGAGATATTATTCTATCCTACAGCTATAGGAAGCGAGCCTATACTTGAATGTGACAGTATGCCTCATTGGAGAAGGTGTATGCAGGGACACGCCGGCTGTAATCTTGTTCCTGTGGTGGCAGCTAACAGAATTGGAATAGAAACAGTAGACCCTTGCGAGGCAAATGGTGGACAGAAAAGTTCACTCAAGTTCTATGGTTCATCATTTATAACAGATAATACAGGTGAAGTCATATGTGAAGCAGGAAGAGATACAGAAGAAGTACTTGTTGCACAGTTTGATTTAGATGAATATATGACAGACAGATTATCGTGGGGATTATTCAGAGATAGAAGACCGGAAATATATAACTGAATTGGAGATAAACGTAGTGAAGAAACTTGTTATAGGTATGCTTGCCCACGTTGATGCAGGTAAGACAACATTATCTGAGAGCATATTGTATACATCGGGAGCTATAAGAAAGCTTGGAAGAGTAGATAACAAAGATGCGTTTCTTGATAATAATGATTATGAAAGACAGCGTGGAATAACGATATTTTCCAAGCAGGCAGTATTTACCTACAAAGATTTAGATGTTACATTGCTTGATACACCCGGACACGTTGATTTTTCGGCAGAGATGGAGAGAACGCTCTGGGTGCTTGATTATGCTGTTCTTGTTATTAACGGAATGGATGGGGTTCAGGGACATACAGAGACACTTTGGGGACTTTTAAAGAGATTAAAAGTCCCTGTGTTTATATTTGTCAATAAAATGGACCAGCAGGGAACAGACAGGCATAGAATATTAGAACAATTAAAGAATAAGTTATCATCAGGATGTGTGGATTTTGACAGGCTTGATTATGAAGAGCTTGCTGTGTGCAATGAAGAAGCATTAGAGCAGGTGTTAGATGAAGGCATTGTTGATGATAAGCTTATAGGAAATATGATAAGCCAAAGAGAAGTATTTCCTGTAATATTCGGCTCTGCATTAAGACTTGATGGAGTGGACAGACTTCTTGATATTATGAATAAATATTGTGAGGTATCTGAAAATGGTGATGATAAGCAGTCGGATATGTCAGCAAGAGTATATAAAATATCAAGAGATGACAAGGGTGAAAGGCTTACACACATTAAGGTTACAGGCGGAAGCCTTAAAGCTAAACAGCTTATTAATGGTGAGAAGATTAACCAGATCAGAATATATTCAGGTGAGAAGTATACTTCGGTAAATGAAGCTGTATGTGGAAGTATATGTGCAATAACAGGGCTGGAGGGCACCTATGCAGGACAGGCATTAGGCAGGGAGAATAATGATAATGCACCGGTGTTATCCCCTGTGCTTAATTATAAGATTAATCTTCCAGCAGGAACAGACCCGCTTATGATGCTTCCTAAACTTAAGATGATTGAGGAGGAAGAACCACAGCTTCACATTGAATGGAATGAGAGCTTTAAAGAAATACATGTGCAGGTTATGGGACCTGTTATGATAGAAGTCCTTCAGAATATTATTAAAGAACGTTTCGATTGTGATGTGACATTTTCTGAAGGAAGCATTGTATACAAGGAAACCATAGCTGATAAAGTTGAAGGAATCGGACATTTTGAGCCTTTAAGACATTATGCGGAGGTGCATCTTATATTAGAGCCGGGTGAAGCTGGGAGCGGTATGCAGTATGAGCTTGATTGTAGTGATGATATGCTTGCCAAGAACTGGCAGAGGCTTATATATACACATCTGTGCGAAAAGACACATAAGGGTGTGCTTACAGGTTCAGCACTTACTGATGTTAAGATAACGGTTGTTGCAGGCAGAGCACATAACAAGCATACAGAGGGCGGAGATTTCAGGCAGGCTACATACAGGGCAGTAAGAAATGGACTTATGCAGGCAGAGAGTGTACTGCTTGAGCCATTTTATGAATTCACTCTAATACTTGACAGACAGTATATAGGCAGGGCTATGACTGACTTTGAGAGAATGGGTGCACAGTTTGAGATTAACGATAATGGTGATGAAGCAGTAATAAAGGGTGCTGGTCCTGTTGCCACTGTTGGTAACTATCAGGCAGAGGTTAATGCGTACACTAGGGGAAAGGGAGTATTAAGACTTAAAATGTCTGGCTACAGACCTTGTCATAATACAGATGAGGTTATTGAACAAATCGGATATGAAGCCGAGAGAGATACAAGAAATCCAGCAGATTCAGTATTCTGTGCGCACGGTTCAGGTTTTAATGTGCCTTGGTATGAAGTCAAAGATTATGCACACGTTGACAGCGTGCTTAATCCAGTGGGAACTAATGAAAATGTAGTTCTCACACCAAAAGAAGCAGCAAGAACGGTATCTGATGAATGGATTGGAACAGATGAAGTTGACAGAATACTGGCACAGACGTACTTTGCTAACAGCAGGGGTGATAATGAAAGACGTAAGATGTCTAAAAGAAAAGCCTCTGATGAAATGGGAAGATATGTAACAGCCTCTGGCAGTGGAAGCTATAATAATGGACAGTATAAAGCTTCGCAGTCTAAGAAGCAGACAAATTCAATATCGTATCTTCTTGTAGACGGCTATAATATAATACACGCGTGGAGCGAGCTTGAGGAATTGTCAAGAATTAATATGGACAGTGCAAGGGATAAGCTTCTTGATATAATGTGCAATTATCAGGGTATGAAGAAGTGTGAGCTTATCGTTGTATTTGATGCTTACAGGGTATCAGGACATCATGAAGAATATATGGACTATCATAATATTCACGTTGTATACACGAAAGAGGCAGAAACGGCAGACCATTATATAGAAAAGTTTGCACATGAGAATGGAAAGAAATATAATATAACAGTTGCTACATCAGATGGACTTGAGCAGGTTATTATCCGTGGAGCAGGCTGTCTTTTGTATTCAGCAAGAGAATTTGAGAAAGAGGTAAAAGCTATGGAGGAGCATATCCGCAGCGATTACCTTAACAGGACATATTAATTAATGGAAATCGAGGTTATGGATTATGAGTACATTATGGGTTATAGGAGATTCAACAGTAAGCAGTTTTGAGGATAAATACTACTATCCAAGATATGGTTATGGAACAATGCTTGATAAGTACCTTAATGATAATGTCAAGGTTGTCAACATTGCATTATCTGGCAGAAGCAGTAAGAGTTATCTTTCAGAGCCTGAATATAATACGCTTATTAATGGAATGAAGCAGGGTGATTATCTTTTAATAGGTTTTGGACACAATGATGAAAAGACAGAGAAGGAAAGATATACAAGTCCTGTTGGTGACTATATGACAGAAGGAACATTTGCTAATACTTTATATGTTAATTATATCAGGAAAGCAAGGAATGCAGGCTGTTATCCTATACTTTGTACTCCTATTGTAAGAAGAAGTGCATCTGGCGAATGGAAAGCCACAGAACTTCATATTACACAGGACGTTGCACAGTATAAAGGCGGAGATTATGCACTTGCAGTAAGAGAATTAGGAAAAGCCGTTGGCGTTCCGGTTATAGATATGACACAGCTTACCAGGGATGAATATGAAAAGTTAGGATCTGATAATACAATATATCTTCATGCGTGGCCATCTAATAATAAGCTGAGCGTTGATAATACACATACTAACATATGGGGAGCAAGGGTTAATGCTTATATGATAATGTCAGCAGTGAAAGAACTTAATATAAGTGGTCTGTCGGAAAATGTTGTGAACATTGATAACAACCCATTAGATTATAAAGAAAAGTTTCTTGTATCTAATAAAGATTATGTTCCAGTTGTATTCAGCGATAAGCTTCCAGACAGCAGATTGTTTAAGGATTATGGAGAGTACAAGGCGGCTGTATTTGGTGATGTATTAGGAGAAGTTGATGATACAGACTTTACTCTTGGAACAGATGCTAATGGAGATATGAACATAGCTGTCAGAAATAACAGAGGCAAGATATCTGCTGTAACAGACGGCATTGCTATGTATTATAAAAAAGTTGATATAACAGAGCATTTTACTCTTACAGCAACAGTTAAGGTTAATAAAATATTTGCTAATGACCAGGTATCTTTTGGGCTTATGGTAAGAGATGACTGCTATATTGATAAGAATATGCCTGACATATTAGGAGATTATGTTGCCGCCGCACCATTATTTATAACAAAGGGTGAGAAGGCGACAGCTACATTTGCAAGACGAAGCGGACAGCTTGTGCTTGGAAAAGATACGAATGAGGTTATAAAAGAAGGTGGGGAGTATGAGCTTATGCTTTCATCTTCTTCTGACGGATATGCGGCTAAGTTTGGAAAGGGTGATGTTATTACAGGCGGATATGATTTTAAGCTTACTGCAATTGACCCGGCTCATGTATATGTAGGAATGTTCGTATCAAGAAATGCAGATGTTATATTTTCTAATATTAAATATACAAAGAATGAATAAAATGTTATAATAAATCTAACAAAATATAGAACATAGAAGAAGGCTGTGTTTCATATATTAAACAGGATTGTGTTAATTGAATATTGGACTGGGGGTATGCTTATGAGAATAACATTTTTAGGAGCAGATCACGAGGTGACAGGAAGCTGCCATTATCTACAGGTGGCAGACAAGAACATTTTAATTGATTGCGGAATGGAGCAGGGCAATGATGTGTATGAGAATCAGGAGCTTCCAATTCCAGCGTGTGATGTTGATTATGTGCTTCTTACCCACGCACATATTGACCATTCAGGACTTATTCCACTTCTTTATGTGAATGGTTTCAGGGGAAAGATATACTGTACAGAGGCGACAGTACAGCTATGTGACATAATGTTAAGAGATAGTGCACATATACAGATGTTTGAAGCTGAGTGGCGTAACAGAAAGGCTAAGCGTTCTAATGGCACTTTAAAGGAATTTATTCCATTATATGATGCAAAAGCAGTATATGAGGTTATGAAGCAGTTCGTTGGTCTTGAATATGAGAAGATTGTAAAGATTGATGATAATGTGAGCATAAGATTAAGAGATGTAGGACATCTGCTTGGTTCTGCCAGTATTGAAGTATGGGCATCAGAAGATACACCAGAGGGCAGGGTTGAAAGAAAGCTTGTATTCTCTGGAGATATAGGCAATGTTCATAAGCCGATAACCAAGGACCCTGAAACAGTTGCAGATGCAGATTATGTTGTTATGGAGTCAACTTATGGCAACAGAAGCCATAATGGAACACCTGATTATGTGGCTGAGCTTGTCAAAGTATTCAAGCGTACATTTGACAGAGGCGGTAATGTTGTTATACCATCATTTGCGGTTGGAAGAACACAGGAGCTTTTATATCATATAAGAAAGATAAAAGCGGATGGACTTATGGACAGGGATTTTGATGTGTATGTCGACAGCCCTCTTGCAATTGAAGCTACAGAGGTGTTTAGTAAGAATGTAGAGCAGTGCTTTGATGAAGATGCGATTGAACTTGTAAGACAGGGGATTAATCCTTTATCTTTTCCGGGGCTTAAATATGCCATATCAAGTGAAGAGTCCAAGATGATTAATTTTGATACTAATCCTAAGGTAATCATATCAGCATCTGGTATGTGTGAGGCCGGACGAATAAGACATCATTTAAAGCACAATCTGTGGAGACCAGAGTGTACGATACTTTTTGTAGGTTATCAGGCCAATGGTACAACAGGACGAATTATTGTTGACGGAATTGACGAGATTAAGTTATTTGGTGAGCCAATTCAGGTAAAAGCAGAGATTGCACAGCTTCCGGGTTCAAGCGGACACGCTGATAAAGACGGTCTGATTCATTGGGTGAATGCATTTACCAATAAGCCAAGAAAGGTATTCGTTGTACACGGTGAGGACAGTGTGTGTGAAGAATTTACACAATGTCTTAAAGAAGAATATGGTTTTGATGCGTATGCTCCATATACCGGCACTTCATTTGACCTGATTACAGGACAGATGATTGCTGAGGGCAATAAGGAGAAGAAGAGCAGAAGAACAACAGTTAATAAGCGTAATAAGAGCGTATTTGACAGGCTTGTTGCGGCTGGTAAGAGACTTATGAGTGTTATTGCACACAATGAGGGCGGTGCGAATAAGGATCTTGCGAAGTTTACAGACCAGATTAATTCACTTTGCGATAAATGGGACAGATAAGAGAATAATTTAAGATGAAATAATTATAAATATAATAATAGTAAATTATTATTAATAATATAATTATATATAATTTAAGCGATTAGATAAGAATGGAGATTATTATGAAAAAAATGCTTTTTGTATTCAATCCTAATTCTGGTAAGGCTCAGATTAAGAATTCTTTG
>ULWC01018851.1_pt1 | contig 13613 bp, 13 predicted proteins | sample 1959931 | NCBI WGS metagenome assembly ULWC01 (sample SAMEA4835801, study PRJEB28245) | human gut metagenome | biome: gut microbiome; material: fecal sample | place: Denmark | collected 2008
ATCTCGTTGCTCGCTAACTTTTAGCGGACAGCAATAAAAATTTATCCAAAAATACCAAAAATTCGACCTTTTGATATTAAAATCGACCGAAAGTGAGTAGAAATGAACCTAAATGAACCAAATTCAGGGCAAAACTGAGCAAAGCATTGACCTGTCTATCTGGCGAGGAAGAGATTCCGCGCCGGAAGGGCGGAAGAATAACGGGAGCGCAGGTCGCGGAAGAGGGCGGCGGTCTGACGGGTGAAGCCCGGACCTTTCCAAGTGCTTGTGTTGGTGACCATTATCCAGCATTCGCCGTCCGGATAATACTTTATCAATGCGCTTGTTCCGGACAGTGTTCCAGTCCTGGTCCACTCCCCTGTCGGCTTGGTGTCATTCCAACCGAGAGAATAAGTCTGTTCATCGAACCACTGGGTCATATCGGCCACACTCTGCGCGGAGATGATGTCCGGAATTTCCGGCCTGCCGTCAATGGACGCCACAAAACGTGCGAGTTCAGGTACAGAAGTCACCCAGCCGCCTGCTCCGGAAAGTGCTCTGACATCACTGCCGCCATAGCAGCGCTCCACCATATTGCCGCTGTTGTTGTATTCCTCCACCAGACAGGTGTCCGCGCCATTGTAGTAACGGACTTCATTCGGGAGCCTGTCCTCGTAATAGTTGCCGCCGATATGCATATCATAGCAGCCTGCCCTGTAAAGCACGCTGTCTCTCATAAAGGTCTCATAATCAATGCCTGAGACTTTCTCGACAATCATACTGAGAAGGAGATAGCCGAAGTTGGAATAATACTGGGATGTGCCCGGCGCGAAACGGAGGCGACGCTTCAGCTGCGTTTTCATCAATGTCTCATGGTCCGGCGGGGTATCCAGATGGTTCTGCATCATAATAGTCCTCGTGGAGAACATCGGGTCGCCTCCGTAGGAAGTGAAACCGCCCTTATGACGCAGCAGATCCTCAACGGTGATCTTGTAGTAGTTCTTGTCCTTTATAATAGAAGTATATAATGAGTCATTCAGAATGCCGCGCGGGCCGAAGACGGTATCGGCCAATGTGAGTTTGCCTCTTTCCTGCAGCATCATTATTCCGGTGGCGGTCAGCAGTTTGGAAACTGAAGCCACCCGCATGATATTGGTCGGGGCCATCTGCACCCCGGCTTCTTCATCGGCCCAGCCGTAGCCTTTCGCATACAGGAGCGAATCGCCACGCATAATCGCGAGTGAAGCGCCACGCAGACGCCATTGACGCATATAGGAAGCAATACGCGAATCCAGACCGGAGAGAGAGGATGTGTCTGACAATTCATTTGACAGGGTCTCATTCAGACAGACAGGCTCAAGCGCCGGCAAATCACTCGCCTTCCCCGTGGAAGACAATGATACACAAAGTCCTACGGTCAATGTCACCAACGCCAATCCTGCTGCTAATCTGAGTTTCCTTCCCGTCATTATTCTGTTTCTCCCTGTACGCCTCCCGGCAAATCATCTATAAGTTTCGCCCTATGGCAAAAGTCAATAATCATATCGGCAGTTCCGTCAATCCCGAGAACCGACGAATCCACGCAGAGGTCATAATTGGAAGCGACGCCCCAGTTGCCGAAAGTGAAGTAATTGTAATAGGTCTCCCTGGTCCTGTCCTTCTTCTGCATCAGGGCTTCCGCCTGCTCGGGGGTAATGCCCATACGCTCTGCAACTCGCTTGATGCGGACTTCGTCAGAAGCGGATATGAAGACGTCAAGACATGGACGGTCACGGAGGATGTAATCTGCACAACGGCCGATGAAAATGGCAGAGCCCTTGTCCGCGATGGAGCGTATGACATTGCTCTGGATGACGAACAACTGGTTGTCACTCACGTAGTTGTCTGCCGAACCGAAGCGTCCGACATCCACGATGAAACTGGACAATGCGAGGAGATTTCTCTTCTCGTCACTCTTGGCAAACAGTTCTTTGCTGAAGCCGCTCTGCTCCGCTGCCTTGGAAATGAGTTCCTGGTCATAGACAGGGATGCCGAGTTTCTTGCCCAAAGCCAAAGCTACCAGTTTTCCGCCACTTCCGAACTGGCGTCCGACATTGATTATCAATTTCTTGTCTTCCATAATCAAGCCTCTTTAAATTTCATTTTACTTCCTAAAATATCCGGGTCGTCACCGTCATTGAGTTTACGGAATTTGCGGAAAAGCGCTGCCAGCAATATGGCAGCCATTATGATGGACAACGTGTCTGCAATCGGAAAACTCATCCAGACTCCTTTATGCCCGAAGAACACCGGCAAGAAATAAATCAGCGGCACGAGGAAAAGGAGCTGTCGGCACAATGACAGGAAAATGGACTTGTGCACCATGCCCAGACTCTGGAAGAAATTGGTGGTCGCCATCTGGAATCCCACGAGCGGAAAGGCGAGGTTTATCATCCTCAATCCCTTGTCGGCCAATGATTTGAGTTCCGGATCACTGGTAAACAGTGATATCGCGATATCCGGGCATAGTTCCGAAACCAGAAAGCCGAAGCATGTCACTGACGTGGTACAGATCACGGTAAGTTTGAACACCCGCCTCACTCTGCTGTATTTTCTCGCGCCGAAATTATAGCCTGCAATAGGCTGCATTCCCTGGTTGAAACCCATATTGACCATAATGAACAGGAACGAGATACGGTTCACGATTCCGTACGCGCCGATGGCAAGGTCTCCTCCATATTTGAGCAGCTGCTGATTGATGAAGAGGGTGACGATGCAGGCCGCCGAGTTCATCAGGAACGGGCCCATGCCTATGGTCAATGAGTCTTTGGCGATTCTCAGGTCCAGCTTGTAGTCTCTCAGCCGCTTAGGGATGTGGAGATAGTTGCGCTCGTCGAGGAAGTACTTGAATGTGTACAACATTGCCAAGAGCTGGCAGAGCACGGTAGCCAAGGCGGCGCCCTTTATGCCCATATCCAGGACGAATATGAATATCAGGTCCAGAATCGTGTTGGATACGACCGTGAAAATGGTAAGTCCCATCGCCAACTTCGGATTGCCCGAAGCGCGTATCATATTGTTCAATCCGAAATACAGATGTGTGACCACATTGCCTATGAGGATGATCACCATATAGTCCCGTGCGAAAGGCAATGTGTTCTCGCTGGCGCCGAAGAACCCGAGAATAGGGTCCAGAAATGCCAGAGATACCAATGTGAATGACAGACCGATCAGCACATTGAGCACAATTTCATTGACCAGAACCTTGCGGGAAGCCTCGTAGTTGCGCTGGCCGAGCAACATTGACAATATCGTCGATGCGCCGACGCCCACGAGCGTTCCGAGTGCCGTGGAAAGGTTCATGAACGGGAATGTGACGGCAAGGCCTGAGATGGCATACTTGCCGACATCCTTTATATGGCCGATGCAGATGCTGTCGACCATATTATACAGAGAAGATGCAGTCATGGCTATAATAGCCGGGACTGCATACTGCATAAGCAAATCGCGTATTCTCTTATCTCCAAGTTCTGTAGGAACAGTTCCTGAAACAGCCATTCAATGCCTCCTGCTATTCTTTCGGTTTATCGACGATTTCGATTTCAAATACGAGCGGCGCGTATGCCGGGATGGTGTTTCCGCTTCCGCTATAGTCATAGCCGTATGCGGAGAAGAACATGCCCACGCCTTTTTCGTGCTTGCGCATCTGCCACAGGGTCTTGGAGAATCCGTTGATGACGGAGGAGCCGTCCGATGAGCTGCTTGAATACAACTTTATATCCGTGAAGTTCTCACCCCAGGAGATTTTCACCGGAGCATATGTACTCGATGAGCTGTAGATATTATAGAACTTGGCGGTGTCCTTGATGGTCGTGTCGAACACCTGCCTGTTCAGCAATCTTCCTGTATAGTTTATGTAAATGCTTGTGTCAGAAGGGAATGAAACAGTATCATCCGGTGCTTTCGTCTGCTTGTAGTAGAAGCCCCATGACAATGAATCGACTCCGCCCAGATACTTCGCGCCATAGATCTGCATGCTGTCGATCTGGGATTTCAATATGTCCTCAGTGATGCCTGCGAGAGTGAGTTCATATACGGCTGAAGAATTGTCGTTCGAATGCTTGAGATAGTCGGCCGGAGTCTTGTATCTTGTCGTGGTCATGAGCCATGACGGGATTAGCGCACGTCTTGTACCTCCTACCCTCATTCCTTTCAGCATGTCCTCCACGCCGACCGGAAGGCTGTTGCTGTATGTAGGCCAGGACGATGTGCCGTAATAATGGGACTTCTCGTATTTGCCGAGCTGCTGTGCGAGTTTCTTGCTGTTAGTGGTAGTGATGTTGCCGTCCATGTCCCTTACGGTGCAATGTACCATCACGTATTTCTGCGAGTTGAAGACTTCTCCGTCACCGGCTTTGTCGTCCAATATATATATTCCAAGTTCCGTCTTGGTCGCTTCGGGATGTTTCTGGCTGACCCAGGCCTCCACATAGCGTTCTTCATCTTCGAAAGGCAGAGTTTTCTCCGATTTTGCACAACCGGTGAAAACGAAAGCCGCGGTGAATGCGCTTGCCGCAATGAGTTCTACAATTCTTATATTATTCATTTTCAATATATTATCTGTTTAATTATTCGTTATCGACTCTACCCAGATGCGATAGACCAAGGCGGAGTTTGCAGGAATCGTGCCTAACTCGCGTTTGCCGAAACCATATTTTCCTGAAAAAAGTATATAACATTCCTGGCCGGCCTTAACGCCCTCCAAGCCATATTTCAGTCCTTTTATGAAGCCGGACTCGCTGAGTTTCACTGTCTTGACCTCGAAGACCGAGTCATCAGAAAGTGTCCATCCGGAGCCTTTGGCCACTTCTTCACTGTTGGTGGCGAACATGTCGGAAGCATTGACGGAAGCGCCGGAAAGCACATATCCCGCATAATGGAATGAGACTGTCCCATTGACGGAGAGGCTGTCGCCGTCGCCGGGAACCACCACAAGCCTGGTTACACCTTTATTATATACTACATACGCGGTGTCCACTGACTTCAATGTGGAGTTCACAAAAGACTCTATGTTCTGCTCCTGTCTGGAATACCTCAGTTTCACTTCCTCCTTGGAGCAAGCGAAGACCATGACGAGTGCGATGAGCGTGACCAATAATTTATCTGCTTTCATAATCTCCTGATTTAAAGTACTCTGACGTCACCTTCAGCAGGTATTTCTCAGCCTGTGACGGTGATGATATGTCAGCGGGATTCCCGTCATTGGCCTTAAAGAAAAGCCGTCCGCCGGAAGCGTTCTCATGGCCGCCGCCGTGGAAATAGGCCTTCGAGCATCCGACTGCCGAGAAGCCTTTCTTGGACCTGATGGAGACGCGGAAAAAACCGGCATCATCCTGCTTGAGGAAAATGCTCATCTTCACGGATGCGATGCGGAGCGGCTCGTTCACGAGGCCTTCCGTTTCGCCTTCCGATATGTTGAATTCCGATGCAATCTCTTCTGTCAGAATCATATACGCCACGCCGTAATCGGTGAGTTTCATATTCTGGTACAACATATAGCCACACAGCCGCACGCGTTTTTCGGTTCCGCTCTGGTACAGGTTCGAGAGTATCGCGTCCCTGTCCACACCGACGCCCAGGAGGGCTGATGCCATGGTCAATGTAGAGGGATACACGGAGTTCGCGAAGTTGTTCGTGTCCGTGGTCATTCCGGTCATGAGTGATGTGGCCGAAACTGCCGGAACAAGAGACGCGTCTGCGTGGATGTCAGGCATTGACATGAGGACATTGAACAGAAGTTCACAGGCTGAAGAGACCGCCGTCTCAGAAAATACGACATCGAAGGATTCGGTTTCCGGGGCGAGATGATGGTCAATGAGGACTTTCTTGCACCTGGCTGCGCGAAGCATCGGTTCCAGGTCTCCCGTTCGTGTGAACGAGTTGCAGTCCAGACAGAAAATCAGGTCGGTTTCAGCTATGCGTTCACGTGCGGAATCACTGTCAGAGGGCCACTGGAGCACGTTTTTCTCCGGTGTACCGCTGAGCATGAAGGTCAATGTCTCAGGAAGCGGGTCGGAGTAGATGACCACGGCGTCCTTGCCTCTGGACAGGAGATAGTGCAGCATCGCCAATGTGCTGCCGACCGCATCTCCGTCAGGACGGATATGAGCCACGATGGACACTTTCCCGGCGTCCCGGACGAATGTTTCGAGTCTTTCCACTGCCTTCGTGTCAATATTTACTGTATTTCCGTTCATCTGCCGCTTTCTTATACCTGATTGTTCCGGATGCAAATTTACAAATTATATTGCATTTCATAAATCAATTTCATAACTTTGTCGAGTATGAGAATTTGCGGGCGGCAGTGAAAAATCGCCGCTGAAGTTCCAGCCACGTTTATAATTGATATTATAAAACTCAAAACATAAAATGAAAGGAATAGTTAAAAAGATCGTCAGCGTACTGCTGCTCTTTGTTATTGCCGGACTCGTGTATGCATGCATCAAGAGTATTATGGAGCCTATCAATTTCAACAAGCAGAAGGCTTACCGTGAGACTGTCGGTATCCAGAGAATGAAGGATGTCCGCACTCTTCAGGAGGCATTCAAGTCTGTTTCAGGCCACTTTACCGCATCTGCTGACTCCCTCGTGGATTTCTACAAGAACGGCAAGATGGAAGTGATCATGCAGATCGGTTCAAATGACGACTCTCTTGCAGTTGCAACTACAGAGAAACTCAAGAAGTCACGTAGAGGCATCACCCCTGAACAGATGTATGAACTCTACAAGAAAGGTGAGCACCTCGTATTCTCCATCTCAAGCAAAGTGGATGTGAAGGATACACTTTTCAACACAAGAAACGATTTCAACATTGATTCTCTCAAATACATTCCTTTCTCACAGGGCGACACCATCCAGATGGAGTCCGTCATCAAGGAAGTATCAGGTGTGAAGGTTCCTCTCTTCGAGGCGAGAATGCCTTACAAGTCTCTTCTCAAAGGTCTTGACAACCAGCTCAGAATCAATCTCGATGCTGACCGCAAGGCTATGAACCGTTACGAGGGACTTCAGGTAGGTAGCGTTTCAGCACCTAACAACAACGCCGGCAACTGGGAGTAGTCCGTCGGGACTCACTCACTTCATATAAGAATATGAGCCAGACGAATAATATAGAAAGCAGAATATCCATTCAAGTAGCCTTGAGTGGATATTCTTTTAAGATACAGGACAATGAGGGTGAACACTCGTCGGGCTGGCTTACGCCTGACAGGATCTTCACGACTCCCGAGTTCCAGAAGAGATATGACGCGGTGAAGATTTCGCTTCTGACACCGAAAGTGGCATTGATTCCGGAGCAGTTCTTCAATCCGATGGAGCTCAGGCAGATGCTTGGCGACGTGGTCAGACTTGAGGAAAATGATGCTGTCGAGTTTGTCAGGATGCCGGAAAGGGCTTCGGTTCTGGTATTCTCGAACAATGTGGGAGAAACATTGTCAAGGATGATTTCCCAGACGGTATTTACTACAGACGGGTATCAGGCAAGGATTCTGCCGGAGATGTACTACATCCTGGAGGCGCTGGACAAGTGCAGTGACTACAACAAGATCGTGGCATCTTACGCTGACGGATATCTGCACCTGGCTGTGGCACAGGGAAAGTCCCTGCAAATCGCAAATACCTTCAGGGCAGTGGATTTCACGACGGCCGAGTACTTCATTTTCAACACATTGAAAAACCTACAGTTGAATCCTGAGATATCGACCATCTGCTTCAGGACTCCGGTTTCTGACGAGGAGGAAATGTCATTGTACCGATATTTCAAATCAGTGGAACAGATATGAGAATTATAGGTGGTACGCTGAAGGGCAGGAACATCGTCACTCCTCCTGATTTCAAGGCAAGGCCGACGACTGATTTCGCCAAGGAGGCGCTTTTCAATATTCTCGACAATGAGTTCGAGTTCGAGGGGCTGAGTGTGCTGGACCTGTTCAGCGGCACGGGCTCGATTTCTTATGAGTTCGCGTCACGTGGTGCTGGCCATGTGTGGTCAGTGGAGATGAATATGCAGTATTCCTCTTTTGTCAAGGAGCAGGCCAGAAAGCTGGGTCTGAAGAATCTGACTGCCGTTCATCACAATGTGTTCGATTTCATTCCCATCTGCAGGGAGAAGTTCGATATCGTGTTCGCCGACCCGCCTTATGCGCTGGAAGGGCTGGAGACGATTCCTGACAAGGTGCTGGGTGCCGGATTGGTATATCCTGAGAGGTATCTGATTCTGGAGCACGGGGACGAGCACTCGTTCAAGGAGCACCCCGCTTTCGTAAAGGAGAAGGTTTACGGCCGCGTCCACTTCAGTTTCTTCGAGCCGGTCAATAATCTGCCCAAGTAAAACGTCAGGCACAAGCCCGGCGGGCAGAGTGGGCGGAGCCGGTTAAATGACATTCTTAGGCTGATACCTCTCGGGTAGAGCTGGACTGCGCCGGTCCTCCCCACTACCGTGGGTTCTTTTCGGGAGCCAATGCCGGCTCCGCCCACTCTGCCCGAGAGTCACTCCAACAATCATGTATATAACAGAACAGCCCGGAAAGTTCCGGGCTGTTTTCTGTCTATATGTAGCTAAGCGCTAGAGAACGCTCATAACCGCTTCTGCGATAGAATTGAGCTTGGTATCCACGCTGTCCGCACGGCTTGCAAGAATACAAGGAGCAGTCGTTCCTACGAGCATTCCTGCCTGGCGCACGCCTGTAGAAAGCTTGGAATTCGTCTTCCAGAACACGTTTGCAGACTCGATGTTAGGGAATACGAGGCAGTCAGCGTCACCTGCTACAGGGCTGACAAGCTTCTTGATCTCAACAGATTCCTTGTCGATAGCCACGTCGAGTGCGAGAGGACCGTCAGCGATGCAGCCCTTGATCTGTCCGCGCTCTACCATCTTGGCCAATGCAGCAGCTTCCATACAAGCCGGCATTGAATCGAGAACCTGCTCTGAAGCTGCGACGAACGCAACCTTCGGCTTCGCGATGCCGAATGACTTGGCAACTTTCACGATATAGTTCGTGAGTTTCATCTTCTGACGCAGATCAGGAAGCGGAACCACTGCCATGTCGGTAAGGAATATGAGCTTGTGATAGTTCGGGCTGTCAATTACTCCTACGTGGCTGAGAAGGCCTTTCGGAGGAAGGAGACCAGTCTCCTTGTTAAGGATGGCGCGAAGGAACTTGTCAGTAGAGCAAAGTCCTTTCATGAGAACGTCACCTTCGCCGTCATGAACCATCTGGACTGCCTGTGCAACAGCCTTCAGTTCATCAGGATTGTCCACAATAGTGAATTTCGCTGCGTCGATACCTCTCTTGACGCAAACTTCATTGATAAGAGCGGCGTCACCTACGAGAACGGCTTTGATGAATCCGAGATCCACAGCCTGTGAAGCTGCTTCAATGGTATGCTCGTCCACTGCCCAGGCAGCGACCATCGTTTTGCAGACACCTTTTTGCTTGAGTTCTGCAAATACATCTGAGAAACTTGTGATCATATTTTTCCTCTAATTAGTTTTCCTCTTCGCTTTGAACGATGTGCATTGTATCACGTGCAATGACAATCTCTTCGTCGGTGGTGATGAGAGCCACTTTCACCTTGGAATCAGGCAATGAAATGATGGTATCCTCTCCCCATGCGACATTTGCTTCATAGTCGAATTTGAGGCCGAGATATGAGAAGTTCTCACATACTCTGCGACGCAGACGGCTGTTGTGCTCACCGATACCTCCGGTGAAGATGATAAGGTCAACTCCGTTCATGACTGCAGCGAACTGACCGATATACTTGATAATGCCGTAAGTCAGCATCTTGAGTGCAAGCTTGGCTCTCTGGTCGCCTGAATTTGCAAGCGCGTCGAGGTCTCTGGCATCAGAAGAAGCTCCGGAAATTCCGAGGAAGCCTGATTTCTTGTTCATCACCTCGGTCATTTCGTCCGGTGTGAGGTTTTCTTTCTTCATCAAGTACGGAACCACGTTAGGGTCAATGCTGCCGCATCTTGTTCCCATGATGACGCCGTCGAGCGGAGTGAAGCCCATGGAAGTATCCACTGACTTGCCGTTCACGATGGCCGTGATGGAACTGCCGTTGCCGATATGGCATGTGATGATCTTGGAATTGTTGATGTCCAGGCCGGCGAACTTGGCGCCTTTCTCAGCCACGAACTGGTGGCTTGTTCCGTGTGCACCGTATTTACGGACTCTGTACTTGGTGTAATCCTCATACGGAAGACCATACATATATGCGTATGCAGGAATGGACTGATGGAATGCGGTATCGAAGGTAACCACCTGAGGCACAGAAGGAAGCACGGCCTGAACGGCTCTGATTCCGAGGATGTGCGCAGGGTTGTGGAGCGGTGCGAAGTCGCAGCAGATCTCGATTTTCTTCATCACGTCTTCGTTTACGAGGGCGCTTGACGAGAAATATTCTCCACCATGCACGATTCTGTGTCCTACGGCCTCGATGTCGTCAAGTGATTTGAGGACACCGTGCTCACTGTCAGTAAGTGCCTCGAGCACGAGCTGCATTCCGACTTTGTGGTCAGGAACCGGGAGGTCTTTCACTACCTTCTCTTTACCTGTAGCCGTGTGCTGAAGACAACCCATCTCCAGTCCGATTTTTTCTACGATACCCTTCGCAAGGACATCATAGACGTCATCGTTTTTCATATCAAGGAGCTGATACTTAATCGATGAACTTCCGCAATTGATTACAAGAATTATCATAACTATAGTTTTTGTTTCTATTTTTTCGGATTTGACGCGGCAAAGTTAAAAAGAATTCACTACTTTAGCAAGGAAATGACCTCCAACGGTCGAGTAACTGAGCGCACACCTATGACGGAAACTGCGGACATAAAGCCACTTGCATTGGCATTTACCTTCGGGGCGGCATCCGGACTGCTCCTGAGCCGTATTTCCATGCATGCCGCATACATCTCCTCCGCCACTTCCCTACTGGTCGCATTGACATTGACAGTCATCACTTCAGCCGACCGCCGGCAGGCGGAAATCCTGCTGCTGTTCCTGACGGCAGGCGTTTTCTGCGCCGCGACATCGACATTGACAAGTCTCGGGGCTGTCGCCGGAAAACCGCTTTTCGCGGGCCTTGCGGCTGATTTCAGGTCAATGATTTCGTCGATTCCGTTTCCGCACGAGGGGACTGCGCCTCTTGTCAATGCCCTGCTGACGGGTGACAGGTCTTCGCTGGACAGCAGCGTCATGAACAGTTTCCGTGACAGCGGGGCGTCACACATCATCGCACTGTCGGGGCTGCATCTCGGCATCATCTACGGCATCCTGCTTAAGGTGACTTCCATTTTCGGAAAGCATCCCACGGTAAAGGCCGTCAGGAGTCTGATTATCATATCGTTATGCGGGATATACACTTTGGCGACCGGTGCCAGTCCATCGCTTGTGAGGGCTTTCCTTTTCATCCTTGTCAATGAGACTGCACGTCTGACTCACCGCAGCAACAATCCGCTCCGTGTGTATTGTGCTGCACTTTTCATCCAGACGGCCATCAATCCCCAAGTTATCAGTTCGACCGGGTTCCAGCTTTCCTACCTGGCGATGGCAGGCATCTTCCTGCTGTATCCTGCATTGAAAAAATGGTATCCGCAGGAGGAGGCAGCTGGCGACATGCTTATCGAAAAGGGCGCCGGCCTGACAGAAAGTGACGGGCTGGAGGGCATGATGATCGACAAGGGCTGCTGCCGCGCGAGGCATTGCTGGACTTCGTGGATGAAAACAATAGTGTCGGCTGCACCGCGCAAGATTTGGGATGCGGCTGCGCTGACGATTTCGTGCCAGGTATTCACCGGCCCTCTCGCCTGGTGGAAATTCGGAACGTTTCCGAAGTACTTTCTGCTGACGAATCTGCTGTCGCTGCCATTGACAAGTGCCGTCATGTTATTGTCTGTCAGCACTTCAGTCCTGTTCGCCATCGGCATCTGCCCTGACTTTCTCATCTCCCTTACCGACAGCAGCGCGTCACTGCTTCTTTTCATAATGAAGGTCATCTCCAGCATGTAGGGTGGGAAGGCAACTTCGTCCGTGAGAACCCGCCTTTCACCGGACAAGTTACGGATTCGTCGCATTCGTCCGTAAAAACCCGCCTTTCGCCGGACAAGTTGGTCAAAGTCAGCAACTTATCCATAAAATACCCCATTTCTACGGACAAGTCATGACTGATGTAAAAAAGCGGCGGCGCTCCCGCTCCCGTAAGATGATCATACTGTCGCATCCGCCCCACATCACGGACGACATCACGAGCGACATCACGAGCGACATCACGAGCGACATCACGAGCGACACCACGAGCGACACCACGAGCGACATTGACGCCCGAGGGTGCTGATGGAGCAGTTTCCAGCCCGTCAAAATCGGACGGATGTGGAGTAAAGGACGGACGTGGAGTAAAAAATGACGAATGTAGAGTAAAAAAAATGACGGATGTGGAGTAAAGAATGACGGATGTATGGTCTCGAATGTTGGCACGGATGCGATACACTGACGCGACACACTGACGCGACACACTGACAAGATACACGGACGCGATACTCTGACGCTTACGCATTTTGGAACAACCTGAATGTCATTTATCCCAGCGAATCACTATCAATCAAGCGATTACGCCAAACACTCAAAGCCAGGTTACCCTAAAAAACATAGGACCCGGCTTTCTGCATTTTACGCAACCATCAGAGTTTCAACCACTTACACGATTTCTCTACTCGCAAGTTGTTCCAGTTTCTTTTGCTCCCATGTTAATCTGTTCTTGACATTTCCATGGGCAAAAGTACGGATCCGCAAAAAGCATCAATACGTAACCGCGGAGACGCTTACGAGACGCTTACAGTCCCGACACAGATGGCGCAACGCGTAATCTACTGTATTTCAACGCTTTAGCGCTTTTCAGAGCTGCAAAATGTACAACTCTGAAAAGCGTTAAATGGTTACTATTCAGCGACTTACAGGTCACGCAAAAATGTCGGAGACTGGAACCGAACTTGAAATCTGGTTGTATCGCACCCATGTCCGCTCGTACAACCTTGCTGCAAATGCCTGAATTGCTGTTTCTTTTGTTTCCATGTTAATCTGTTCTTGACATTTCCATGGGCAAAAGTACGGAACCGCAAAAAGCATAAATACGCAACCGCGGAGACGCTTACAGTCCCGACACAGGACGCGCAACACGTATTCTACTGCATATCAACGCTTTAGCGCTTTTCAGAGTTGTGGTTTCGGCAACTCCGAAAACAGTTAAACCACTGATACTTAATACCTTACTGGGTGCGCCCAATGTATCGTCCTGAAAAAAGTTTACTAAAAAAAGTAAACTTTTATGGAAGCTAAATGCTATCGGGCGATGCGGCGCGCCAGGAGTGCTGTAAGCTTTAAGGTTACTTCACAGGGACCGCTAAGACTAGAACGCCAGGACAGGACGCACTATCATTCTACCATAGTCTACGGCCGTAAACAAATATTGGCAATAAACAGAGCCTGCGGAAGAGATGTACCAATTATGAATCGCAGATTTATTCCACGTAGATGTCCAGATATTATCAGAAGATGCGAATGTATGTTTATCCTTATCGGCAATCTTGGCCATCCATT
>ULWC01054565.1_pt1 | contig 13611 bp, 12 predicted proteins | sample 1959931 | NCBI WGS metagenome assembly ULWC01 (sample SAMEA4835801, study PRJEB28245) | human gut metagenome | biome: gut microbiome; material: fecal sample | place: Denmark | collected 2008
TGCCGGTATAACCATACTGATTATCATTTAGTGCCTCTAGTGTAATGTTTGTAGGTAAATCTACATGTAAATCACTTGGAACTGAATCAAGCTGTATCTCTTTCTTTTCATAAGTGATATTGCTTGGTACAGATATTTCTATAGCAGAACCAGTAGCTATCCCTGAATTGACTGAAGTATCTTCTGGTGGCTCAGCTACCTGACCTGTATCTTCCTGTGCAATTGCTACATTAGTATCATCTGCATGTACAACAGTAGGACTAAAACCTAAAAGACCAATACTCATTAAAAAAGCTACATACTTTAGATTTCTCATGTTTTATCAAGCTCCTCTCCATATAAAATTATTAGTTTATTGAAATCTCTTACAATCAATGAACATCACACTCCTTTACTTTTGGACATACTTTTTCCAAAGATACAAGAAATATTCAGAGATTGAGATATTTGAGTAATGGCTGGAACAACTTTAGAAACTAAAAAAGAGGTAGATAACTACCCCTTTTAAGAAAATGAATTTATAAATATTGACCTAACTTTTCAATAAAGTCTTTGAATGTATATACCTCATAACTAGCCTTTGGATATAGAGGACTTACTTCTACATGATCTACTTTGTAGTTTGTAATCATAATCTCTGTCTCTTTGTGGTTGACTACATTATCCTCAAAGAAATCATATTTATTGTTTCTTGCTACTGTAGTTACCCAAAGTGGCTTCTTATTTGCCAAGAATATATCATTGAAATAAGTGTAAACTGTTTCAACTATTGCCTTGTCTATTGCTTTATAATCTGTCTTTGTCTTACCTTTACTTCTTGTTGCACAAGCTCTACAGCAAAAGATAAACTTACAATTAGCATCTGCAGCTACCCCTAGTAGACTGATTAAATCATGCATATCCTCTCTATTGAAAGCTCCTGCCTTGTAACCTGTAGTTGCTATATAAGGACTATCAACTACTAATAAGGCTCCTGATTCTGCCTTACTATAGTTTTTCTTTGCCTCCTCTTTCTCTTTCTTAACAACTTCTATTGTAGATGTAATAACTTCCTTGAAATCCTTATTTATTATATCTATTCGATTAAACTGCTCATGTAACTCCTTGACTATATCTACTTGCTCTGGCATTTTAGCCTGATTTTTCTTTGTAGGTTCAAGGAAAAATCTCCAAACCTCAGATATATTTTTATAATATCTATTAGGAACTATATTTGTTACAGCAGAAATATCTGTACTTCCATTTGTCTTCATTGAACTTATAAATATGAAAGCCAAAGCCTTTCTAACTGGAGTGCCTACCCCTGAGTCTAATACATTTGATAAGTAAGCATAATACTGATAAAATCTAGCTTGTAAATCACGCATCCTACTGTCTTTTGAGGTTTCTACAAGGTCATCTATTTTATTTGCCCCCGTTTTTCTTACAACCTTCAAACCTTTATATATTAACTGAGAACCAAGTTCATCAAAAAAAGCTCTATCACTTGCATACCTCATTAAATATTCAGAGTCGGCTACTAAACTTTCAAATTTCTTTTCAATATCAGCTTTCGAGTATACTACCCCTGAAATAGAAATACTATCTAACATACTAGGAATTTTTGCCTGAATTTCTCTCATATAATCTGCTACAGGTTTCATAGCATATATAGTTTCTGCATTAGACTTATTATAAATATCTGCTTCTCCTGAGCCTGCCTGTTGCCTAAATCTGGCTTTTCTATTTATCTTTGTATCCTTGTTGAAAAACTTATCTATCTCAGCATCATAATCAATACTATCATCGAAATCATCTACCCCTGAAAGAGCTAATTTGAGCTGATTTATTTCATCTATAAGCAACACATAATCATCCGATTTAATTACATTATATAAATTGACGAGTCCATCATCCAAATCATTATATGTATAAGAAACATAGCCTTTTTTGTTAGAACCATGCCCTCTTTTAGGTACAGCTAATGTTGCTGAAGCTGTTCCTCCAAAAACATCAACAAAATGCTTATATTTTCCTGCTTGATAAGCTAGATTTCTGATAACTACACCTAATTCTTTATCTTTTTGACCATTGTAATTAAATAAAACTACTGGCTGAGAAAAAACTACCCCTGGTAAAGACTCATATTCAAATTTATAATCCCTACAACTCATATAATACTTATAGTCGTATGGAAATTTACTGAATATCTTACTTAAACTCAATGGAGTACTATTGTTGCAAGTATACTCACCTTTTGGGTTATACTCTGCTCTGCCTGTAAATTCATACATCAGCTCTGTTTGACTATATAAACCATAGTCCTGACCTCTAACTGCCATAAAGAATATTATTTGTTGAATAAGCAAAGGCATAGCTGTCTGATTACGCTTGTTATTAAGTTTAGTAACAAACCTAGATGCTACCCCTGAGATAGTATTAACTCCTGACTTCCAATCAAAGTTTTCTTTTTGATTATCAAAATCATCTACAATAGAATATAATATATTTACTTCCTGCTCTGTTAAATCATTGTTTTTGTTAATGTTCTGAACACCTGCACATGCAACTGGGAACATATTATCTAAGATGTCTTGTGCTGCCATGATATAATCTCCTTCTCTAATTAAAGATATTATATCATAAGACCGGTCTTAGAACTACCCCTGAGCAAATTAAAAGCCAATCTTTCGACTGGCTTCTACATTTTTCTATATTACTTTTACAATCATGCTTTCTAACTCTTTACCAGTAAGACCTACATCAATAGGCTTAATATCTGGTGCTTTCTCTGCAATATCATTAAAACCATCTACTAAGCCATACATAAATGAATCTCTATCTGGAATACCTGCATGAGTCACTAAATATCTACCTAAATTTATTACATCGTTGGTCGTAGCTGTATCTTCTAATTTATAGACATGTTCCTGCAAAGGACTACCAAATGTATACTTTATAAACATATTACTCACCCCAATCATCAGCTTCGCTATCATCTACATAAACTTCCTGTTTTGTTGATAATATCTGTTCTCGTCTATCAGCTTTCCTTTGTAACTCTTTCATCTTCTCAATGTAAGAATTTACATCTGCTGATGTATCTGGTTTTTCTATAGGAGCTGAAGCAGGTGTTGAAGCTACCCCTGAGAACCTCGATAAAATTAAATCAATGTCTGCAACTTCATCTCCATCTTTATCTAGCTTAGCTACAGGTTCTGGTTTTAACTCAGTTCTTGTAATACCAAATTTAGGTAAATTTTCATCTAAATGTCTCATCTGCTCTTCTGCAATCTCATTTGCTCTAATAGCCTCTTTTCTATTATGCTCATCAATAGTACGCTGTTTTGCTTCTTCAGCTAATCTCTTTTCATCTTCAGCTTTTTGAACTTCCTTATAAGAACAATGATATAAATTAGTAAAATTGGTTACCTTATTCATATCATCACCATAGTTTATAATATTTACCTCAGAATAAGTCTTTACTAAATCTAATACATATTTCTTTGTCTTCTCCAAACCCTCTTTATTTACTTTATCCTTTAAGTCTTTAATAAACTTTTCTACTTTGGTACGACTGAAGCCTTGAGCATCTATAATTTCTCCCTTAGTCTTTCCATAGGAAATCAATTTAATCATTATGGTTTTATCCTTATCAGCTTGTGTTTTCTTAACTGCATTGGCTAAAGTCATGGCTTCTTTAGGATTTACTTTTGGCTTATTAGGCTGTTGAACTACCCCTGATTTGTTAAGATTTTCCTGATACTCTTGACGAATTTTATCTCCGAATAACCTATTAGCCTCTTCATAAGTTATCTGTGGTGTAGGTGTTTTCTGCTCTACCTGTGCTGTTTGTGGTTGAGGATTAGCCTTTTGTGCCTCCTGCTGGGCTTTTAACTTAGCTTCTCTCTTGGCTTTTAATTTCTCTCTATATTTAGCACGAATCTCCTCACCATACATTGCTTCTGCTTCATCAAAAGTCATATAAACATAGCTTCGACCTACCCCTGATTTAGATTTTGCAAGCAAATTTTCAAAGGTACTCAAACCTATAACTAATGCTGCATCATCTTTAGTTGTATATACATTCTTGATGATTTTTCCATCATCATCTCTATATTCACCTACAATAACATCATCAAATAATTCGTTGTCTACAAAACTCATTACTATTCACGCTCCTTTTCTTCATCATCTACCCCTGATAGTATTCTATCAACCTGCTCCTGTGTGTAATATGACCTGCGTGTTAAAGACCTATGATGGGGTTTAATAAGACCTTTATTTTTCCAACTAGTCACTGTATTAGAACACACACCAATTGCTTCAGCAAATTCAGGCTTTGTAAGAAACTTACTCATAATTGCTACCTCACTTTCTACTTTTAAAAGGCAGTTTTCCTGCCGATGACAGAATAATTTAATATTCATCGGATTTAAAAATACCTTGTAAAAAATAGAGATATTCGCAATTGCAAAATCTACAAGATATATAAAATATTAAATAATATTTATTAGTGAAAATTGATAGACTAAAGCTAATTTGACTACTTGGGTATGTTCACACGTAGACTAATGCATTTGGGATTTTTAATAAGCATAAACTCGATTAAGAGAACTTGCTTTTGTGTAAAAATCTAGTTAAATATAACTACTTGGGTATGTTCACACGTAAACTAATGCATTTGGGATTTTCAATAAGCATAAACTCATAAATAAAATCTCAAAAATTATTAAAATTAAAACAAAACACCTGTCTGATATATGTTCACACGTAGACTAATGCATTTGGGATTTTCGATATCTTAAACTTAACTAAAAGAACTTAATTTTATGTAAAAATCTAATCAAATATGGCTACTCGGTTATGTTCACACGTAGACTAATGCATTTGGGATTTTTGGTAAATTAAACTTATAAAAAACCACAAACTCAAATTATTATTTGTCGTCTCAAGCTACCCCTGACACATAATAAAACAAAAATACCTGCAGAAATGATACACGTATAAGACTTACCTAAATCACTTTTATCTTCAAGTTTTTAGATAATATAAGGCTATTTATAGCTATCTATAATAAAAAATAAGAGAAACTACTAGAGTTAACAGTAATCTCTCTTATTTTCCGACTAATATATTTACTGGAGTAGCTATTATAGTTGGTGCTGATTTTCATTGATTTTTTTGTATATCATAAAATCAAAATTTCAACTACCCCTGAATATATGAAACATAAATATTTAATATTATTGAAAAGCCTAAAGCTAAAACAAAATAAGCTACAAGCTTTGTCATATACTTGTTGTGGTCTTTAGATGTCTTTTCTCCTTCGCACATTATCCTGTATAAATTATAGAATACTTGAACGAAAGAAAAGATAGCTACCCCTATAAGGATAAAGGCTATCATAGGCTATAAGTTCCTAAACGAATACCTATATCACCTGACACAGTAAAATCATGACCTAGCTTTGCTACCATATCAGCTTTCAAAGCTATTCTCTCCTGCTTCTGTGACTGTATCATGCTGTAAACCAGTGACCTTATACTTGGTGGTAAATCTTTCATTGTAGGCTCAAATAGTATTGAGCTAGGACTAATACATTCCTCCTTGCCTGAATCATCTACAAGGTAAATATTTGGGAAATACCAATTGTATAAATAATCACTAATTTCCTTCGCTGGTCTAACTTCTACTATCATATATAAGACTCCTTTCTTGACTACTTTCCCATTAAAAATAAGAAAATAAAGGTTAAAATAAATGCTTTATCGCAAATCTTTACACCTACTTCCTTCACCTTCAGAGCTATATTTACAAGCTTCTTCTTATCTTTTTTTATACCTACTGCAAGTAAAATGTAACCAAATATAATACCCCCGAAACAAATAGCAATAGATACTCCTGCTAAAATAGCAAATATAATCATTAATACTTTTGTTGTCATATGACCACGCTCCTTTCAAAAAACATAATTCCTGCTGTCACAAAGGTTATACAGAGATTGCGTATTTTTACTTAAAACTTAAATAACTTTTATTACTTGAATTAAAAAGGACACTAGTTGTAAAACACCAGTGTCTTTATAGATAATTTCATATTTGTGTAGGCTTAAAATGCTAAAAAAGGTTAGGCAATCAGTGCATATTTCATATAAAACTGACGCAATCAGTGCATCCAAATTTTGTAAAAAAATAAGTGGTTCGATAATTTTCCAAAAATCGAACCACTTTTTAGGTATTCCTATAAATTTTTAAAATGCTAGAAAGCCCGAAAAATCAACGTTTTTAGACATCTTCTTCAAGTCTGCTTAAGCGTTTCGCCTGGTCGGCTGCGATACAGGCATCAATTATTTCCTGGATATCTCCGTTAAGAATCTTGTCAAGCTTATAGAGTGTCAGATTGATTCTGTGATCTGTCACACGTCCCTGTGGGAAGTTGTAGGTACGAATCTTCTCAGCACGGTCTCCTGTACCGATCTGGCTTCGTCTCTCCTCTGCCTCTGCATCCTGCTTCTTCTGAAGCTCCATGTCATAGAGCTTTGTACGAAGAAGTGCAAAAGCCTTTTCCTTGTTCTGTATCTGTGACTTCTCAGTCTGGCTGTAGATGACAATACCTGTTGGATAATGTGTCAGTCGGACTGCTGAATCTGTTGTGTTGACACACTGTCCACCGTTTCCGGAAGCACGCATTACGTCAATTCTGATATCCTTGTCATCAATCTTGACATCCACATCCTCTGCCTCAGGCATTACAGCAACTGAGCATGTAGAGGTCTGGATACGTCCCTGCGACTCTGTCTCAGGCACTCGCTGCACACGGTGTACTCCCGACTCATACTTTAAAATAGAGTATGCACCTGAGCCCTTTACCATGAACTCGACAGACTTCATACCGCCGATTCCTGTCTCATCGGCATCAAGTGTCTCCACCTTCCAGCCTCTGTTCTCTGCGTAGTGCACATACATACGGTAGATTTCCGCTGCAAAAAGTGCTGCTTCCTCTCCGCCTGCACCGGCACGGATTTCGACGATTACGTTCTTGTCATCGTTAGGGTCCTTTGGCAGAAGAAGTATTTTAAGCTCCTTCTCAAGCTCCTCCACCTGCTCCTTTGAATCCTTAAGCTCTTCCTTTGCGAGCTCTCTCATCTCTTCATCTGATTCCTCATCCAAAATAGCCAGTGAATCCTCGATATTCTGCTTGCACTCTTTATATTTCTTATATGTCTCAACTATAGGAGCAAGGTCACTCTGCTCCTTCATAAGCTTTTTAAATCTGTTTGCATCATTTGCCACATCCGGCTCGCTGAGCAGATTCATCAGCTCTTCATAATGGTGTATAAGATCTTCTAACTTATCAAACATGTTTTTCCTCCTTGCTGTCAAACACTCCCGATACTACCCTGTCATTTCCCGCCAGGTCCTTTATCACATGTACATCGCTAAATCCGGCAAACTGCATCATCTCTGACACCTGTCTGCCCTGGTCACAGCCTATCTCAAAAAGCAGCCTGCCCTGTGGCTTTAGATTTGCCCTGCAATCCTTTATGATGCGCCTGTAAAATAAAAGTCCATCCTCAGAGCCGTCAAGAGCCTCATGCGGCTCAAATACCGACACCTCCGGCATCAGATGCGGTATCTCGTCGCTTCTTATATATGGTGGATTGGATACTATCACATCATACATCTCATCGACATGCTCAAACAGATCGCTTCTCTCAAAATCAACAAACACGCCGTTAAGCCTTGCGTTTTCCTTTGCCACATTGAGCGCCTGCTTTGAGATATCACAGGCTGCACCGTCCACATTAGTTGTGTTCTTTAAGATGCTTATAATTATGCAGCCGCTTCCTGTACACATATCAAGCACTCTCATACCCGGCTCTATCACCTTGAGTGCCTCCTCTACAAGAGTCTCTGTATCCTGACGCGGTATGAGCACATTGCTGTTCACACGGAATTTGAGTCCCATAAACTCCTGCTCTCCGACTATGTACTGGAGCGGAATACGCTCAGCACGCTTACTCAGCAATGCTTGATATTCCCTTATCTGCTCCTGCGACATTTCCTCATCCATATGCACATAGTAATATGTGTGATTTATCCTGCATGCCATGGCTAAAAGCAGCCATGCATCGTTTTTTGCATCAACTATCTTTGCTTTTTGTAATATGCTTTCCCCAAGTAAAATTGCTTCTCTATATGTCATATATACCTTCTATCCGGCGGTCAATGTGCACACACATTGTTTTCCTCCTGCCATTTCTTCCAGTCAAACACGGCCTCAACCGATGCGATGCCAACCTCTATCATTTCATCATCCGGCTCCTTTGTGGTCATTCGCTGCATTAAAAGTCCCGGGACACTAAGCATGTTGACAACCGGATTGTCATATCTGCCCGCAAGTCTGATAAACTCATACGATACCCCTGCGATTACAGGAATAAGCACAAGTCGTAACAATAACTGCAGCGGCTTTGAATCCACACGGATAAACATGAAAAACAATATGCTTATGAGCATTACTATAAGCAGAAAGCTTGTACCGCAGCGCTTGTGATGCTTTGAGCTTTTTCTCACATTTTCCACTGTAAGAGGCAGTCCGTGCTCTATGCAGTTGATGCATTTATGCTCAGAGCCGTGATACATAAATGTGCGCTTAATATCAGGTGTCAGCGATATAATCGCTATATACCCCAGAAATATTGCCAGTCTGATAACGCCCTCTATGAACGCTATGAGCATCTGTGAGCTTATCACCTTTTTAAAAAACCCTGAAAGGAAATACGGCAATGCAAAAAACAGCGCGAGTGCTATGACAATTGACAGTACCACTGTACCTCCAAGCATGGCATTTTCCTGTTTCTTTTCTTTGGCAGCCCTTTTTTTCTTTTCTTCCGCTGTGAGTTCTTCTTCCTTTTTCTTTGAAGCCAAGGTACCTTCATCATCCTCGTCCTCGAAAAATGACGCTGAATACATCAGTGTGCTCATGCCTAGATAAAGCGAATCGACAAAGCTCACCACACCTCTTAAAATAGGGATCTTTCTAATTGCATCAAGCGTCTTTGAATTCTTACGCTTTGACACCTTGACATCTATTTCATGGTCAGGCTTTCTCACGGCTACTGCGTATGTGTCCTTGTTCTGCATCATTACGCCCTCCATGACAGCCTGACCGCCAATACCTGAATACTTCATAAAACCTCTCTATATTCCAAAAAAGGTTGAGGTATATTGCAACCTCAACCTTTCAAGTAACTATATGATTCTATTTCATACCATATTTCTTATTGAACTGCTCAATACGTCCACGAGCCTGGTTAGCTTTCTGCTGACCTGTGTAGAATGGATGGCACTTTGAGCAAATCTCTACGTGGATCTCCGGCTTTGTAGATCCTGTAACGAATGTGTTACCACAGTTACATGTAACAGTTGCCTGATAATAATCTGGATGGATTCCTTCTCTCATGATTTTCACCTCTTTTATATTCTTATCGTATTTCTTTAGCTTCACTCTTTATACCCGTATGCCCGATCCGCATATGATACTTGCTGCAAGAGCGACACGTTGCGTCCGTTTACATCCCGATAAACAGCTTAATTATTGTAGCACATGAATCTGTCAATTGCAAGACATTTTTATAAAATTCTGTTTTTCTTTACAAGATTAACAAATTCCTTGTTGCTCTTTGTGTGTGCAAACATGTTGAGTACGTTCTCAACAGCCTCATCAGAGCGCATACCGTTGAAGGCTTTACGCATATTATCGACTGCTGCCTGCTCATCCTCATCAAGGAGCAGATCCTCACGCCTTGTTCCTGATTTTACTATATCTATAGCAGGGAAGATTCTCTTCTCGGAAAGCTTTCTGTCGAGTACAAGCTCCATGTTTCCTGTTCCCTTGAACTCCTCAAATACTACATCATCCATCTTGCTTCCGGTATCAACAAGAGCTGTTGCAAGTATTGTCAGACTGCCGCCGTTTCTCATATTACGTGCTGCTCCGAAAAATCTCTTTGGCATATGAAGTGCTACAGGATCAAGTCCTCCTGAAAGTGTACGGCCTGATGGTGGAACTGTCACATTGTAAGCTCTTGCAAGTCTTGTTATGCTGTCAAGAAGTATCATGACATCATTACCATGCTCTACAAGGCGCTTTGCTCTCTCTATTACCATCTCTGACACTCTCTTGTGATGCTCAGGAAGTTCATCAAATGTAGAGTAGATTACCTCGACATTGTCCCCCTCTATAGCCTCCTTGATATCTGTAACCTCCTCCGGTCTCTCATCAATAAGGAGAATAATAAGATGCATCTCAGGATTGTTTACAGTGACAGACTTTGCAACCTCTTTAAGTAATGTGGTCTTTCCGGCCTTAGGCTGTGAAACGATCATGCCTCGCTGTCCCTTTCCTATTGGAGAGATGAGATCTACAACCCTCATCGCAACACTTGCTCCGGGTCTCTCGAGACGCAGTCTCTCATTCGGGAATATAGGCACAAGATCCTCAAAGCTTGTACGCTTCTGTGCTACATCCGGTGTATATCCGTTGACAGTGGTCAGGTATAAAAGAGCCTGGAATTTCTCACGCTCAGACTTCACCTTCATATTACCCTTTACGATATCACCTGTCTTTAAATTGAAGCGGCGTATCTGCGCAGGTGCCACATAGATATCATGATCTCCCGGCATATAATTATCACAGCGGATAAATCCAAAGCCCTCCGGCATTACCTCAAGTATGCCTTCTGCCTCTTCTCCACTGTCGAGTGCTGCATAATCATCTTTAAAAGAGTTGGCGCGCTCCTCGGCTGTACCGTTTTTCTCAGCCTCCTCAGCCTCTTTTGCATCCTCCTCGAGCATTCTTTCAATAATCTGTCCCTTTTTCAGTGATGAAACGCCCTTAATTCCTCTTGCCTTCGCCAGATCCTTAAGCACAAATGCCGACAAACTTTCATATTTTTCTCTCATCTGTTCCATTTCGTCTTCTCCTTAAATTTGATAACAGTATTTATTCAATTCGTCTAAACAATATTATTTAACAAATATATCTGTGTAGCTATTGGGAAATAACGCCTGAATTGACTTTTGAATTATTAATTATTGATTATACATCATTTCTTTAAAAATATAAAGCGATTTCTTATTTTTTATCATATTTTTATATAATCGGTTATCTGCATAGTTACTTGATTTAAATCACCTGCAATGTTATGATTATTCAAAAGAATTTTTAGAGGGAGAATTACCATGGATAATAAAGAAAAGGCACTGAAATGCCACGAAGAGTGGAATGGAAAACTTGAAACCATCGCCAAATCAAAGGTTAATTCGAGAGAGGACCTTGCAATTGCATACACCCCCGGTGTTGCTGAGCCATGTAAGGTCATAGCCGAGGATAAGGAGGCTGCATACAAATACACCTGGAAGGCAAATACCGTTGCCGTAGTGTCAGACGGAAGTGCTGTGCTTGGTCTTGGAAACATCGGTCCTTACGCTGCCATGCCTGTCATGGAGGGTAAATGCGTACTTTTCAAGGAGTTTGGAAACGTAAACGCTGTTCCTATCTGTCTCGACACTCAGGACACTGAGGAGATTATTGCTGCAGTCAAAAATATCGCACCGGGCTTTGGCGGAATAAACTTAGAGGATATTTCTGCTCCGCGCTGCTTTGAGATTGAGGAGAGACTTAAAGAGATGCTCGATATTCCTGTATTCCACGATGACCAGCACGGAACTGCAATCGTTGTACTCGCCGGTATCATCAACTCTCTGCGCCTTACTGGCAAAAAGAAAGAGGACTGCAAGGTTGTTGTAAACGGTGCAGGCTCAGCAGGTGTTGCCATCACTAAACTTCTTCTGACATACGGCTTTACACATGTGACCATGTGTGACCGTCTAGGCATCATAGGAAAGGACTATCCAAACCTCAACTGGATGCAGCAGAAAATGACAGAAGTTACAAACCTTGAAAATGCAAAGGGTACTCTCGCAGATGCTTTAAAGGGTGCTGACATATTCGTAGGTGTTTCCGCTCCAAATATCGTCACAGCCGAGATGGTTTCTTCTATGAACAAGGACTCTATCCTTTTTGCCATGGCAAATCCTGTTCCTGAGATTATGCCTGATGTGGCAAAGGCTGCAGGTGCCAGAGTGGTCGGTACCGGAAGAAGTGATTTCCCTAACCAGATAAACAACGTGGTTGCATTCCCCGGAATCTTCAAGGGTGCCTTAGAAGGACGCGCTACACAGATCACTGAGGAAATGAAGCTTGCTGCCGCAGAAGCACTGGCCGGTCTTGTTTCTGACGAAGAATTAAATGATGATTTTATTATGCCTGAGGCATTTGACCCGCGTGTTGCCGCTGTTGTCAGCGAAGCTGTAAAGTCACATATTTAATATGAGATACTATTCACTCAACAGATACTGCCGCGATACATTCGGTGAAAAGCTTTACAAGCTCTCTCTAGATGGAGGCATGACCTGTCCAAACCGTGATGGCACACTCTCATCGCTTGGATGCCTGTACTGCAGCGCCGGTGGCTCCGGTGATTTTGCGGCGGACCGCAGCCTTTCCATAAAGGAGCAGCTGTCTGCCGCTAAGGAAAAGGTTGCTTCAAAGAGCAGCTGTGAGCACTTTATCGCATATTTTCAGGCTTTTACCAACACATATGCGCCGGTAGATTATCTGCGGCGCATATTTTATGAGGCTATAGAAGATCCATCTGTCGCTGTGCTCTCCATCGGCACAAGAACAGATTGTTTTTCTACCGAAATATATGATCTGCTCTCAGAATTAAACAAAATAAAGCCTGTCTGGATAGAGCTGGGCCTTCAGACCATTCATCGGTCTACTCTTGATGCCATGAATACACATACATGTGTTGAGGATTTCATCATTGTAACGGATGAGCTTAGACGCCGTGGCATAAAGGTTATTGCACATCTCATACTCGGGCTTCCTCATGAGACACGGGGAATGATGCTTGAATCAGTTGATTTTGTTGCTAAAAGCGGTATTTTCGGAGTTAAGCTTCAGCTGTTGCATGTACTAAAGGGCACACCACTGGCTGATATGTATATTAAACAGCCATTTGAGCTTTTTACGCTGGATGATTACTGCGATTTTGTGGTAGACTGTATAGAAAGACTTCCAAAGGATATGGTTATCCACCGCATGACCGGTGACGGACCACGTTCTTTACTTGTTGCACCTTTTTGGAGCACAGATAAAAAACGGGTTCTGAACACAATCAATAAAAGATTTGAAGTGCGAGACACATATCAGGGACGATTAAACTTGTTTTAAAGGAGGAAATCATGGCTGAGCCATTTACCATATATAAGCTGACAATTTTATACATGCTCGACAAAGCGGGCTTTCCGCTGTCAAACACACAGATTTCCAATTTCTTTTTGGAAAAAGAATACACCGACTACTTCCGTGTACAGGAGGTCATCGGTGATTTAGTAAATGCTGATTTAATTAATTTTGAGTCTACTCATTCCAATACACAGTACACTCTGACTGCTGCCGGAAAAGAAACTCTCGGTTTCTTCAAAGACAAGATTACCGACGGTATTGAGTCCGATGTAAAGAGCTTCTTTACGGACAACAAGCTCGAGTTCAGAC
>ULWC01025664.1_pt1 | contig 13576 bp, 15 predicted proteins | sample 1959931 | NCBI WGS metagenome assembly ULWC01 (sample SAMEA4835801, study PRJEB28245) | human gut metagenome | biome: gut microbiome; material: fecal sample | place: Denmark | collected 2008
TGCAGTGGTGTATCCACTCCCTTTCTGGAAATGACACCGGATGCCACACGTTCTACCGGACGGTATTTATCCGTTGTGATCGGTCCCTTTCCGTCAATCGGCTGTCCGAGCGCATTCACAACACGTCCGAGCAGTGCATTTCCTACCGGCACTTCTACCACACGTCCGGTTGTTTTAACCGTATCTCCCTCATTGATATTGTGCTGACTTCCGAGAAGTACCGCACCGACATTATCTTCCTCCAGGTTCAGTACCATACCGTATACCTCTCCCGGAAATTCTAACAATTCTCCCTGCATCGCATTTTCCAGTCCATGGATACGTGCAATGCCGTCCGCCACCTGAATGACGGTTCCCACATCTGCCACTTCCAGCTGGGAAGCATATCTTTTGATCTGCTCCTTAATGACAGAACTGATTTCTTCTGGTTTTAAATTCATGGAGCGCACTCACCTACTTTCAATTGTATACGTTCTAAGTCTCTTGTCAGATGTTCCAGTCTGGTCCGGACACTGCCGTCCACAACACGGTCCCGGATCCGGATGACCATGCCTCCGATCAGTGCGGGGTCCGTGGTATAATGTATCTCAAACTGAACGTACTTTGTCGTGTCGAGCAGCTTTTGTTCCACCGCCTGTTTCTGTTGCGGTGTCAGTTCCATCGCCGATGTGACATAGGCAGTACCTATTTTTTTATACTCTTTGACACGGTCAATAAAATAAGTGAATACCTGATCTGTCTCCTTATAATGCCCTTTTTGTACAAGCATCCTCAGCAGTCCCACCAGTTCATCACCGATACGTCCTTTGAAAATATCCTCGATCAGTCTGACTTTTTCTTCTTTTTCGATTTTGGGATGATTCATCAGGCGGGTCAGTTCTGTATTTTCACGCAGAATCTGTGCAACAGCCTGCGCCTCTTCATATAATTGATCCACCATATGTTCTTCAACCGCCAGCGCAAACAAAGCATCCCCATATGTTTTGGATACTAATTTTGCCATGTCGATTCACCCATTTCTTTTAATGTTTCATCCACAAGTGTGCTCTGAATCTCTGCGGTAATGGAAGATGCCACAACTTTCTGTGCCATCAGGGATGCCACAGTGATCATTTCCTGTTTCATATCATTCATGGCATGCTTCTTTTCCAGAAGTGCCTCCTCCTGTGCATGTTTTACAATGCGTGCAGCTTCTTCCTTTGCCTCATTGACAATGCGGTTCTGGTTCTTTAACGCCTTTTGTCTGGCATCTGCCAGAATCGTTTCCGCTTCCTTGTCAATTTCTTTTAACTTTGCCTCATACTCCGCTTTCAGCGCTGCTGCTTTTTCTTTGTCGGCGCTGGCCTCATCCAGTTCCGATGAAATGTGATCCTGACGGTCTTTTAAAAGTTTCCGCGCGGGATTAAACAGCAGATATGACATCAGCATATAAAGGAAAAATACTGCAATTGCCAGCAGGGCAGCATCAAAGAGCAGCTGTGGATTTAAATCAAATAAAAATTCCTGTGCAGCTAACACTCGTTTGCCCCTCCTTTATCCAAGCGGATGTACAAAAAGTAAAAGCAGTGCGACAACAAGACCATACAGACCTGTCGTCTCTGCAACTGCCTGACCTAACAGCATGGTGGACATAATCTGTCCCCTTGCTCCCGGATTACGTCCCACGGCTGCTGCGCCGTGTCCGGCTGCGATACCCTGTCCAATACCAGGTCCGATACCTGCAATAACTGCAAGTCCTGCACCGATAGCCGAACATGCTCTGATTAAATCCTGTCCTGAAATATTCATAGTAAAATCCTCCTTAAATTAAATACTTGTTTTGATACAAGGAGCAAATCGCATGAGAGTTCCGCTTACGCGGAAGCGATTTGCGTAGGAAATGCATTCTAAAAATGCATTTCAATCTTCTCCACACGCCTGTGACACATAAGTCATTGTGAGCATGCAGAATACATACGTCTGGATTGCTCCGGAAAACAGATCAAAATATACGTGCAGTGCTGCCGGCCATGCCGTTGCAATTACCCCAAGCAAACCGTATACCAGTGCCATGATTACGGTTCCTGACAACACATTTGCAAACAGACGCAGCGACAATGAGATCGGTATTGCAATCTCACTGATAATGTTGATCGGCGCCCAGAGTGGAAGCCATGGCGGAAGCGGTGAACACATACCTGTCCATATTTCTTTCAGACTCTGGTGTTTTGCCTTGTTGAAACGGATCATGAAAAATGTGATCAGTGCAAGTGCAAGCGTGGTTCCGTAATCTGCCGTCGGCGGGCGCAGGCCAAACAATCCAGATATGTTACTCATCAGTATAAAAATAAAAATCGTGCTGATATAGTTGACGAATCTGGGTGCCCACTTTCCCATGGTGGAATCCACCATTCCGTCTAATTTTTCTACAATCAGCTCGATTATATTCTGAAAAGTATCCGGTTTTTCGGTGGCATGCTTTAACTTGCGATTGGCAATCACAGCAAAAATAACCATTACTGCCATAACAATCAAAATACATGCGTGGCTGTCGGTGATCCAGACTTCCTGACCAAATACTTTTACTTTAAAAATTCCATGAATCATAAAGTCGATATCCGACGCCAGTAAAATCCCCTCATTCATATAGTCACCTCCTTCCTTTTACTTTCTCCCATAAAGGCTGAAGATATGCTCCAATTTTTAAACCAAGCAGCCCAAGAAAAGCCGCAATCAGGTTTCCCCATTGAAAATACCCAAATAACACGAACAAAATCACCACTACTACATAACGAAGAATTGATTTTGTGACAATTCTTCGCGTCGCATGTGCGGTGTCCCCCATCGTAACAGAATCAAAGATCACAGTTGCAAGATTGATTGCCATCCCCACGGCAATTGCTATGCCAAACCATACCCCGATGGAATATGCAATCCTGTCCTTTACAAACCATACCCCGATCAGTTCTACAATCACCCCATATAATAAAATTGAGACGACCAGCCCCGGTAATGCTTCGTTAATCCTTTTTAACATGGTTCTCTTTCTTTTCCTCCTGCCTGTATAATTTCCTTACTGTCTTATAAATATTCGTAAACCCTGCCAAAGCTCCCATAAAGAAAAACGGAATCATTAACCAGTTAATCCCTGTCAGATTTCCCAGCCACACTCCCAGTATACTGCATAAAAAAATCGGCACCAGCATACTGATTCCAAACTGAAAAATGAGTGTTAATGTCTGTATCACGGATCTGTTGTCTTTTTTCATAGCCTTCCTCCGTCCCGATGGATGTATTATACCTCATTATTCGTCGTTTTGTCTATAAAATTCCATAGTTTTTAGAATATTTTATCATTTTCACCAATTATTTTCTTTAGCAGCCGGCTAATCCGATTGACAATCCCAGAGCCTATGGACTATAATAGACAGGATATAAAGCGGAAAGCAAAGTGTGAATATGATGAATACAAAAATAGAACGTGTCAATCCCGAACAGATTGACGAAACAATTATGGAAGAGGCCGGACGTCTGATCGCAGAGGGTGAACTGGTCGCTTTTCCGACAGAAACGGTATACGGTCTTGGCGGAGATGCCCTGCATCCGGAAGCTGCCCGCAAAATCTATGCAGCAAAAGGACGTCCTTCGGACAACCCCCTGATCGTGCACATTGCGGACTTTTCCGATATGGAACGTGTTGCACGTGAAGTTCCGGAGGCTGCCCGCAAACTGGCCGGTGCTTTCTGGCCGGGTCCCCTGACGATGATCGTCTGGAAAAGCGATGCCGTTCCGATGGCAACAACCGGAGGAATGGATACTGTCGCTGTACGGATGCCCAATCACCCGGTTGCACTTGATCTGATACGCAAAAGCGGATGTCTGATCGCTGCGCCAAGTGCCAACACATCCGGTCGTCCGAGTCCGACAGAAGCTTCTCATGTTGCAGAGGATTTATCCGGTCGGATTGCCATGATTTTAGATGGCGGCCCGGTCGGTATCGGCATTGAATCTACCATCATTGATCTGACCGAATCAAAACCTATGGTACTGCGTCCCGGCTACATTACGCCGCAGATGCTTTCCGGGGTGCTTGGCGAAGAGGTTATCATTGATCCGGGCATTATTGCTGCAGATGACACACGCAAACCGAAAGCTCCGGGTATGAAATACAAACATTATGCCCCAAAAGCCGATATGGTAATCGTAGACGGACCATCGGATGCTGTTGTTTCCAAGATCAATGCACTGGTGCACCAAAAGCAGGAGAACGGACAGAAAGTGGCTGTCATTGCCACGGAAGAATCCGGACCTTCTTATCACGCCGATGTCATTCTTTCCATGGGCAGCCGTTTGGATGAGGATGCCATTGCACAGCATCTGTACAGGATTTTGCGAGAATGTGATGAACTGCACGTAGATGCCATTTATTCAGAGAGCTTTCAGACCCCGCGGATCGGACAGGCAATTATGAATCGTCTGCTCAAAGCCGCCGGTCATACCGTAATACATTGCGATTAGGAGTAATCATATGGAGTATAACAAACTGATTTTCGTTGCCCAGACGGGAACCTGTCGCGAGGCAATGGCAGCCGGTATCATGGGAGATTTTACCCTGCGGCATCCGCTGGAGATTTTATCCCGTGGCCTTGTTGTACAGTTTCAGGAGCCGATGAATCAAAAGGCGGAAGCTGTTTTGATCAGCAACGGTATCAATATGGAAAATTATGTTTCCCAGCAGCTGACGGAGGAAGATCTGACAGAAGATGCCCTTGTCATCACCATGGAAGAAATTCACCGGGAACGCATTTTGGAGCAGTTTGAAAATGCGATTCCGGAAAATATACAGGTTCTTACCAAATATGTCGGGGACGAACTGGAAATATTAGATCCATACGGAGGCGCTTTGCCAGCCTATGGACTCTGTTATGAAACGCTGCGCAAATCAATCAAAAAACTTGTGAAAAAATTTAACGAAGAAGAAGGAGCATAAATTTATGGGAAAAGTAGTAGTCATGGATCATCCACTGATCCAGCACAAGATCGGATTAATGAGAAGAACCGAGACCGGCTCTAAGGATTTCCGTACACTTGCAGGCGAAGTTGCAATGTTTGAGTGTTACGAGGCAACCCGTGATCTGGAGTTACAGGATGTGGAGATCGAAACTCCGATCTGTAAGACGACCGTAAAAGAATTAAAAGGAAAAAAACTGGCAGTGGTACCGATTCTGCGTGCCGGACTTGGCATGGTAGACGGTATGCTGGAAATGATTCCTGCTGCAAAAGTCGGACATATCGGTCTCTACCGTGATCCTGAGACAGCAAAACCAGTGGAATATTACTGCAAACTTCCGGCAGACTGTGCCAACCGCGAAGTATTTGTCGTAGATCCGATGTTGGCTACCGGCGGATCAGCCATCGCAGCCATCCAGATGCTGAAAGACAAGGGTGTAAAAAACATTCGTTTTATGTGCATCATTGCTGCACCGGAAGGTGTAAAAGCACTTACCGATGCTCACCCGGATGTTGATCTTTACATCGGAGCACTTGATGATCATTTAAATGAACATAAATATATTGTTCCGGGTCTGGGAGATGCCGGTGATCGTATCTTTGGAACCAAATAATCAGATATTACAATATCCAGGGGGCAAAAGTCAGGATTGACTTATTGCCCCTCTCGTTATTTTACAGAAACTGCAAAGGAGGCTAACACATATGAGCACAAAACGACAGGACTACATCAGCTGGGACGAATACTTCATGGGCGTTGCCATGCTCTCCGGTATGCGTTCCAAAGATCCAAACACACAGGTTGGAGCCTGTATTGTCAGTGACAAACACAAAATTCTTTCCATGGGATATAATGGATTTCCAACCGGATGTTCCGATGATGATTTCCCATGGGTACGCGAAGGCGATGACAACAAATACTTTTACTCTACCCACAGTGAATTGAATGCCATTCTCAACTACCGGGGCGGAAGCCTGGAAGGATCCACCATATATGTTACGCTCTTTCCATGCAATGAATGTGCCAAAGCCATTATCCAGTGTGGTATCCGTGAAGTCGTTTACGACAGTGACAAATACGCTTCTACCCCGGGTGTGATCGCATCCAAAAAAATGCTGCGCGCCGCCGGTGTGACACTGCGCCATTATGAACACACGAACCGGGAAGTAAAATTGTCATTGTAAGAGTTGAAAAAAATAAATAAAAAAGACAGCTACGAACGCTGTCTTTTTAGGAGAAGGTATTTTTACTATGGGGTATAGCAAAAACTATATATAATGTATTGGGGGGGTTTTTACAGTGATTATAGTACCATGGATCTACGCAGAAGTGTGCACAAACTTCACAAAAGTTTGACATCGTTTTTGTGCACTATGTATACAGTAAAAAGGCTCTGCCGGAAAATTTTCCCCGACAGAGCCTTTTTCTGTCATTTTGACCATCCAGATCTTTTATGCTTCAAATAATGCTTCAAACTCTTCGCGTGTAATCTTTTCTTTCTCCAGAAGAAGTGCTGCACAGCGGTCAAGCACATCCCGATGCTCGGCAATGATTGTTTTTGCCTTCTCATAAGACTCATCAATGATACGCTTTACTTCCACATCAATGGCAGAGGCAATTCCCTCACTGTAGCTGTGTGCATGTGCCAGATCACGTCCGATAAATACTTCATCGTCATCATCTTTGTAGCAGATCAGGCCGATATTTTCGGACATTCCATACCGTGTCACCATATCGCGCGCCATCTTGGTGGCCTGCTTAATATCCTGGGAGGCACCTGTGGTAATATCATCAAATACCAGTTCCTCTGCAACACGTCCTCCGAGATCTACCACGATCTCCTGCAGCATACGTCCCCTGGAGTTAAACATCTCATCCTTCTCCGGAAGCGGCATGGTATAACCCGCAGCCCCGGCACCGGTTGGGATAATGGATACCGTATGCACCGGTCCCACATCCGGCAGAAGATGAAACAGAAGGGCATGTCCGGATTCATGATATGCTGTAATTTTCTTTTCTTTTTCGGAAATCACGCGGCTGTGTTTCTCCGCACCGATTCCCACTTTGATGAATGCTTTCTGGATATCTGCCTGCTGAATATATGCCCGGCTTTCTTTTGCTGCAAGAATAGCAGCCTCATTCAGCAGATTCTCCAGATCTGCTCCTGTAAATCCCGCAGTCGTCTGTGCGATCTGTTTTAAATCAACGTCATCTCCCAGCGGCTTGTTCTTTGCATGAACCTGAAGAATTTCTTCACGGCCTACCACATCCGGTCTTCCGACTACAATCTTTCGGTCAAAACGTCCCGGACGCATGATCGCCGGATCAAGAATATCCACACGGTTGGTTGCTGCCATCACGATAATTCCCTGATTAACACCAAATCCATCCATCTCAACAAGCATCTGGTTTAAGGTCTGTTCGCGCTCATCATGACCGCCTCCCATACCTGTACCACGGCGTCTGGCCACAGCATCAATCTCATCGATAAATACGATACACGGTGCATTTTTCTTGGCATCCTCAAACAGATCACGGACACGCGAAGCTCCGACACCGACAAACATTTCTACGAAATCGGAACCGGAAATACTAAAGAAGGGGACTCCGGCCTCGCCTGCAACGGCTTTTGCCAGAAGTGTCTTACCGGTTCCCGGAGGTCCGACTAAGAGCACACCTTTCGGAATACGTGCACCAAGGTTTGTATACTTCTTTGGTGCACGCAGAAAGTCCACCAGTTCCTCAAGGTCTTCTTTTTCTTCTTTCAGACCGGCAACATTCTCAAATGTCATATGGTTATCTTCCTCGGTGGAAAGCTTTGCACGGCTTTTTCCAAAATTCATCATTTTGCCGCCGCTGTTGTTTGCTGCCGCATTGTTGCTCATAATCATAAACAGAATGAAGATGGCACCAAAAATAAGAAGATATGGCAGAAGTGTCATAATCCAGCTCTCTGACGGCACATCATCCACAACAAACTGGGTAAAATCCTTTTCTTTTAATTCTTTCTGGATCTCGTTCACATCTGAGGTATACATCCGTTCCGTAGAACCATCTTTCAGTTTGATATTCAGATAACCGGTCGGTACTTCACGGTTCTGCTCTACCCGGATACTGACAACCTTTTCCTCACGGATGGCTTTCCAGAGATTATTCTGTGTGAAATCACTGGTTGTACTGTTGTTGGTAAATGTATACCACAAAATAATCACAAGCAGGATCAGCATCGCATAGACACCAAATCCTCCAAATCGGGGTCTGTTCTTTGTATTCAATGTACTACTCTCCTTTTTTTAATCCGCATCTTCCACGAATCCAATATACGGAAGATTACGGTATCTCTGATCGTAATCAAGGCCAAATCCGACTACGAACTTATCCGGTATCACAAATCCGGTATAATCCACCTGCAGGTTTTCTACCACCCGGCGATCCGGTTTATCCAGCAGCGTACAGATCGTAAGAGTTTTTGGATTACGACTCTCAAACAGCTGCATCAGCCGGCTTAATGTATTTCCGGAATCCACAATATCTTCCACAACGATCACGTTCTCTCCTTCAATCGACTGTTCAAGATCCTTCTTGATATTTACGACACCGGAAGAATGGGTCTGTGCTCCATAACTGGATGCTGATATAAAATCGATCGTCATTGGCAGCGCAATCCGCTTTGCAAGTTCTGTTGTGAAAAAGATAGATCCTTTCAGGATACAGACCAGATAAACCGACTCGCCTTTGAAACGTTCCGTGATCTGTGCACCGATCTCTGCAATCCGCTGATTTAACTGTTCCTCGGTCAGATATACCGATATCTCATGTTTCTTACTGTAATCCATCCTCTTATCCTCCTTCAATGGCTGCTATTACTGGCAGTGATCTCCAGCACCCATCGGGTTGCATCGGAAATCCCTGTGCCATATGCCATACGCCCTCCGACAATCCAGAAGATTTCATCCTCCCCGGCCAGAAGCAGCTGCTCATCTCTATGCGATGCCGGAATCTTTTCATTGACGAAATAATCCTCCAGCTTCTTGTGATGTCCTGCCGCATCCAGCACAAAATAGTCTCCTTTTCGGCGGTTACGTATAGCTAAACTATCTTTTATCTTATCATAATCAAACCATTTCGTATACATTTTTCGTGGAATTTTATCGGTATTCCCATCATACAAAAACTTTTTAAACGAAAATTTCCATTCACCGGCCAGCAGATTTTCCGGCAGCCGGTCCGTATCTATCGGCAGACAGATCTTTTCCGTTTCCTTTCTTTTTCCCATGATTTCGATCACATTGTAAACTCTTGTGGCGGTCAGCCCATAGGGCAGTTTTACATATCTTCCGGTCTGTTTTTCCAGAAGGTCCGCCACTGCCTGCAAATGTGCCGCCGTAATATCTTTGCATGCCCCGGCAGCTTTCCAGACAGCTTTGCGGATCAGCCGCATCCGGACAGCCTGCGAAAGCTCTGCCAGCCCGTCCGTATCCAGTTTCACATTTTTCCTCTCCCCGGAAATAAATTTTTTCTCCAGGGAAACCGTCTCTTCTTCCAGATAATCTCTTACCTGCTGCAGCTGTTCCATCGCCGTCTGCATATGCTGTACCGCCTGCGGATTCATCTGTATCAGTTCCGGAAGCACCCTCTTTCGCATCCGGTTTCTGCTGTAGGACTCGTTGGCATTGGTACTGTCCATACAATATCCCTGCCCCCGCTCCTCCAGAAATTGTTCGATCTGTTCCCTGCTGCACTGCAAAAAGGGACGGATATAGATTTCCCCGTTTGTTCCTGTCCGCTGTGGACGCATCCCACACAGTCCATCCAGTCCGCTTCCCCGGATCAGCTGAAACAGCATGGTCTCCGCATTGTCTTCCATATGATGCGCCAGTGCGATCCGTACGTTTCTGTCCTGCCCGGCTGCATCCGCAAACACCTGATATCGCAGAATTCGTGCCGCCTCTTCTTCTCCCAGATGATGTATTTTGGCATAACGTGGAACATCAACATTCCGGATATGACAGACAATCCCCCGTTGTTTACAGAGCTGTTCCACAAACACCGCATCATTTTTACTCTCTTCTCCACGAATGCCATGTTCTACGTGGATAACCTCAAGTGAAAAATTCATTTTCGTGGAAAGTTCATACAGAATCAGGCACAGACAGACAGAGTCCGCACCGCCGGACACTCCAACGAGTACCCTGCCTCCCTCCGGCACCATATTCCACTTTCTCATAAATTTTTCTACCTGTACGATCATTATTTCTCCCAGATTCCGCTTACCACTATTGTCATATCATCCGGTGCATGTCCTCCTGTAAAAAGCATCACATGTTCCATCAGCTTTTCAGCAAAAGTACCTGCGTTCTCTGTTTTTATCTCTTTTATCATTTCCGCGAGCTTTTCTTCCGGATGTTTCACATGTAGATATTCTAACACACCATCCGTAACCATGACAAGGAAATCCCCATGTGTGAGCTTTCTGTGGATGACATCCCCGGTACAGGACGCATCGACTCCCGCCGGAAGTGTGGACGCCCGCAGGCACTCCACCCGGTCTTTATGTTTCAGAAAAGATGCTGCTGCACCGATTTTGGTAATCGTCATCTGCCCACTGTACAGATCCAGATCCATGAAATCCAGTGTAGAGTAAGACTCACGATCTCCCTGCAGAACCATTGCCGAATTCATCATGCGGATAGCTGTCTCCTGAGGAAATCCTGCTTCCATAAATTTCTGCATCAGCTCTACCACCATATCGCTCTCCCGGAATGCAGACGGTCCGCTTCCCATACCATCGGAGACACATACATGATAATGCCCATTTTCCATCGAAAACAGAGAAAAGTTATCTCCACTGACACTCGATCCCTCTTCTTTTTCCGAGGCAACCCCGGATAATGCATAAAAGCAGGTATCTTCATACGCTGTAATCATAACCGGTTCCTGTGTCAGTATGGATCTGGTATCCTCTTTCAGCCGGACCGCCATGCCTGAAGCACGCTCGAGCGCTTTTCGATAATTTTTAACAGGAATTCCGCCTCCCCACTTACTTGCCACCAAAGCGGTCACCATGCGCCGCTTTTCTTTGTCCTCATAAACATGTATCTGTTTTACATCCAGTCCCCGTTCCCTTGTCTCAAACGCAATTTTTGCCAGCAGAACACGCTCTGTCCGGTCCATACACCGGATTCCCTGATCCCAGTCCTGCAAAGCATCCGCCATCGCATCCAGCTGATCCGCGATTACCTTGCGGTTCTCCTGCAGGCGGTGATACCATGCCTCATTGAGTTCCATACGGGAAAAAGCCCAGATTGCCTCTTCCACCATCCCGGAATAACGCGGACACTCTTCCATAAAATTCTGACTTAAAATTTCTTCTTTGGTACTGTGTTGTGCAACTGCCTGCAGCATCCGGCGGATTTTTATCCAGAAATCCGGTTTCTGCTGCTCTAAACACACGACACATCCATCGCAGTCCGCACACAACTTTCCGGTAATCTCCTGGGCAAGAATATCCAGATGATCCTGCTGTTTTAGCTTTTGCCTGCCGTCCATCGCGGCAAATGCCACGGAAAGCTCGTCAACTGCCTCTGCAAATGCATGAATCCGCCCCTGAGGGTCCATTCCAACCATCGTTTCCACGCCTTCCTGTTCCACCCGGTTCTTATGTCTCTCCCGGAAAATCTGACTGCCCATTCCGATTCCATAATGGAACAATACTGCCAGTGCAAACACGATCACACCTTCGCTGATGCCAAGGATCAATGCCTTTTTCTCCATATTCAGAATCAGAAGTCCCGATGTATTCATCGCGATCGTGGTAATTCCCGCAATCATTCCTGCCGTCCATCCGCTGCAGCGCCTGTTTGCCCATATATAAAACCGGATTGCGATTCCCAGTACAAAAAGAATAAACAAATATTTTACAATCGCAGCCACCGGCATGCACCAGCCCATTCCCACAACCAGTCCTATGTATAGCAGAAAATTTCTCTTTTTATCCAGACAGCATGCCGTGTAAAATGCCGGCACCACCGGATAATATCCCATGATACATAACATACTTGCCGCCAGCCCGAATACTGCATAGATCATTTTTCCGATCAGCGATCCTATCCCCATTGTTTTCCATTGTCCTGTACGCATGATACACCTCCAAAAAATTGTTTTCGAGGGACAAGTATACACAGACAATGACGCATATTCTGTCAGATTTTCTGTGGTTTTCAAAAAAGTTTTCGCTCAAATCTTCCATCAATGCATTAAAGAAAAAGAAGAACCTGTTCAGACAGATTCTTCTTTTCTACTTCTTTTCCTTGAAGATGATTTCATTCTTATAAGTCAGTCCAAGCTTGCTTTTTGCCACATCTTCAATATATTGTGAGGATTTCATATACGTCTCAAGATCATCTATCTCCGTAGATCTCTCGGTTTCTTCCTCATACTGCTGTTGTAATTCTTTTTCTTTTGCCGCATATTCCGCATCTTTTGAACGTATCCTGCAGATCTGAACCGTCATGACAACCAAAAATGCAAGCACAATGATCATGATTCCTGCAGTACCGCTTCCACGGCGACGCTTTTTAGTTTTTCTCATGTTCTTTCTCCGATTCTTCAGGCTTCTTTCTTTTACGAAGCTTATTTAACTTTATTGTAGTCATTTCCCGGAACTTTTTCAACCTCTTTTTCAGATAATGAATCTTTTCCGTCAGATACCGCATAACAAACCGACTGCAGAAACTGTAATAAATCCACGCTCCCAGAAGGCTTCCCAGGAGTACATAGCCCCGGATTTTTCCATTATTTACCTGACAGAGATGCAGAAAAAAACAAAGCGAAATAACCAGCCAGTATACCAGATCCTCTAAGGAAATCATAAAGATCCCATGCGGAAAAATTCTACGAACTACACGGATTCCGTCATATGCCGCAAATGCTATCATCCCAAACAGAAAAAAATGTACAAAAATCCTGCCCTCTTCCACTTAACCGAACCACTTTCCAAAGACACCCCGGCCAGGTGTTCCGGAATATTGAAGCATATCCACGGTTCCATCAATTTCCACTTCTTTTTTCTGCAGGTCCAGCCGGTTTACGTGAAGTTCTTTTCCCTTAATCGTCAACCGTCCGAGTTCTGTGTCAAGGATAATCTCATTGGCATCAAAATTTACAACATCCGTTACACCGGTAAAACTTCCGCTTTTCCGGTTCTGCAGGATCAGCTTATGCTGCCCTGTGCTGTTTGACTGTCCTCTTTCTTCCATACAAGCGCCCTCCTGTTAAAGAGTATGCGCCACACTTCTAGGATATGTATTCAAACAGATCTTTCGCCTGTTCTTTTTTGGTCGTATCCTGAATATCCGTAACACGCACTTTTACGGATTTCTGTCCAAACAGAATTTCTATTTCGTCTCCGACTTTTACATTGGTGGATGCCTTGGCAGGTTTTCCGTTTACCATAACACGTCCTGCATCACAGGCTTCATTGGCGACCGTTCTTCGCTTGATCAGGCGTGATACTTTTAAAAATTTATCTAATCTCATATTATTTCTTGTATGATAATTAGGAAGTTAATTATCACACGTTTCCTT
>ULWC01063408.1_pt1 | contig 13506 bp, 9 predicted proteins | sample 1959931 | NCBI WGS metagenome assembly ULWC01 (sample SAMEA4835801, study PRJEB28245) | human gut metagenome | biome: gut microbiome; material: fecal sample | place: Denmark | collected 2008
GGCGCGCTTGTCATAGGAACTGGCGGGATAATCCTTGCGGAATTGCTTCAGCGCGTCGATGGTGTTGACACGGAGGGCGTTGAAATAAGCCTGCGAGGTTGACAGGTCGGCGATGGCGTCATCGGCCTCCTGTTTGTAGATCCGGTGCTCGGACTCGGCGAGATACCGCTTGTAGGAATCTATCGTATTCTGGCCTTTGGCTTTCAGCCAGAGAGGAAGATCATCGATCCTGTCGGCCACATCCTCCCGGAACGCGGAATCCGGATATTTCTTCATGAACGCATCGAGACTGGCGACGCTTTGGCTGGCGACGGCATCGGTGTAATCCTTCCGTTCCATCGCGACACATTTGTCCAGAATCGCTTTCGCATCGGTGTTTGCAGGGTACTTGGCCAGAATCTTCCTGGCAAGATCCGCGGCGCCGGTCACATTGCCGCAAATATAACGAATTTTGTCCGGAAAGCGAACATCTTTCTGAACCAATGAATATACGTGGCGGATAAGCGGCTCATAATCAATTAAAAGACCAAAGTCCTGACGCTGGTAACGGCATCAGGACTTCGGTCTTTATATTCATTTACAGCACGTTAAGTGCCACGGCTATTTTTTCAGGCCGGAGTTGAGGAAGGCTATGAAACCATCAACGGAAAGATTATAGCCACGGACCGGGGCAAGCTGGTTGCCTTCGGCGTCAAGAAGGGCATAGTTCGGCTGGGCGTTTACTCCGAACCGTGTACGGGCTATGTAAGAGTTCACACGACCGATCTCCTTCAAGGTCTTGCCATCCGGAGTGGTCAGCCATTCCGCCTCATCGAGTTTGGTCTTGTCATCCACATAAAGAGCCACAAGGACATATTCATTCCTGAGAATATTCAGGACTCTCGGATCGCTCCAGACGCGCTGTTCCATCTCGCGGCAGTTGACGCAGCCGTGGCCGGTGATGTCGACGAAGACGGGTTTGCCCTGGGCCTTGGCGGCGGCGAGGCCTTCCTCCAGGGTGAAGTAGCCGGTCAGACCGAGCGGCATCTTGAGGTCGTACTTCTGGCCGTAGGTGAAGACACCGGTCACTGAGCTTGTCGATGTGCTGGTTTCTTCGGTCGCTTCGATGGTCGCCGAGCCTGTCGAAGTGACCGTTCCCACCGGAGTGTCCGCATAATTGTAAACCACAAAATCCTGAGTCTCAAGCGGAGGAAGGTAGCCGGACAGAGCCTTCAGCGGAGCGCCCCACATTCCCGGAATCATATAGACCACGAATGTGAAGACGGCGATCGCAAGGCCAAGCCTCGGCACAGAGACATGCTCCACAGGATCGTCATTCTTGAAACGTAGCTTGCCAAGAAGGTAAAATCCGAGAAGCGAGAACGTGACGATCCATATTCCTAAATATACTTCCCTGTCAAGCAGTCCCCAGTGGTAGGTCTGGTCAGCGACGCTGAGGAACTTGAAGCCAAGCGCTACCTCGATGAAGCCGAGCACGACCTTGACACTGTTGAGCCAAGAGCCGGACTTGCCTTTCATCTTTTTCAGCAGCGACGGGAACATCGCCAGGATCGTGAACGGCAAGGCGAAGGCGACGGAGAAGGCGAGCATCGTGACCATCGGAGTCCAGAACTCTCCCTGAGTTGATTTGATCAGCACCGTGCCGACAATAGGACCGGTGCATGAGAATGACACCAGCACAAGGGTCAGAGCCATGAAGAATATGCCGCCGAGTCCTTTGCCGCTGGACTTCGCGTCACTCTTGTTGGCAAGGCTGGACGGCAGCTCTATCTCGAAGGCGCCGAAGAAGGATGCCGCGAAAATCATGAACACGATGAAGAATATCAGGTTCGGCAGCCAGTGTGTCGCAAGCCAGTTGAATATGTCGGCGGTGACCGTATTCCCTCCGATTATCCATGTCAGGCCGATGATCACACTGATCGGAACAGTGTACAAAAGGACAATGAAGAGACCGTAGATGAAAGCCTTGAAGCGGCCTTCAGCGGCGGTCGAGGACTGTTTCATGAAGAACGACACCGTCATCGGCACCATCGGGAACACACATGGGGTCATCAGCATGGCGAATCCCCACAGGATGGCTTCGATGATCAAAGCCCACAGAGACCCTTCGTTATCGCTATTATCACCGGATGCGATACCGGCCTCAAGCGATGAAGAGGCCTCTTCCGACTTAGTGTCAATGGTAACGTCATCCGAAGACGCACTCGCCGCAGGTACAGCCGCAGCAAGCGGAACGGAGAATTCCCATGATTCCGGAGCCGCGCAGAACCTGTCGTTGCATCCGCTCCATGAGACTTCACCTGTGACCGTGGCCTCACTGCCGGTCAGTTTGACCCTTTGAGTGAGTGTCACAGAATCAAAGAAAACTTTTTCTCCTTGGAAATCAGACGGTTTTGTCACCTGATTGAGACCACCGACCAATGAATATCCTTGATCGGAGGCGAATTCGATGGAAATAGGATTGTAGGCATGATCCACAGTGTAGATGTGCCATCCATCCACAATGCTGGCCTTGAATGTCAGTTCATAGACATTCTCTGAAACCACCTTGCTGGAAACCGACCACTTGGCGGTGGCCTCCGGGGCTTGCGCGAAAGAGGCCACACTCCCGATAAGGAGTGCAGCCACCAACGCCACAGCTTTTTTGAAAGTATGTGTCATAGCGTCAAAACATTTGCCGTTATATTCAGAATGTTATTTAGCGTAGGCTACGGAACGGGTCTCTCTGATCACAGTGATCTTGACCTGTCCCGGATAAGTCATCTCCTCCTGGATCTTCTGGGCGATGTCAGCGGAGAGTCTTCCGGCCTGGTCATCGCTGACCTCCTCGGCGCCAACAATGACGCGGAGCTCGCGGCCGGCCTGGATGGCGTAGCTCTTTGTGACTCCCGGATAGGCGGCGGCAAGGTCTTCCATTCCCTTGAGCCTCTTGATGTAAGACTCGATGACCTCACGACGGGCTCCAGGACGGGCACCGGAAATCGCATCACCGATCATTACGATAGGAGAGATGATCGATGTCATCTCGATCTCTTCGTGGTGCGCGCCGATGGCGTTGCAGATCTCAGGCTTTTCCTTGTACTGCTCGGCCAGTTTCATACCAAGCAATGCGTGTGGAAGCTCCGGCTCCTCCTCGGAAACCTTACCGATGTCGTGCAGGAGACCGGCCCTCTTGGCGAGCTTAGGATTCAGACCGAGCTCGGCTGCCATGATGGCGCAGATGTTGGCGACCTCACGGGAGTGCTGGAGCAGGTTCTGACCGTAGGATGAACGGTATTTCATTCGGCCGATCAGTTTCACGAGCTCGATGTTCAGTCCGTGGATCCCAAGGTCTATGCAGGTTCTCTTACCTGTCTCAAGTATCTCGTCCTCAAGTTGTTTCTGAACCTTGGTCACAACTTCCTCGATACGCGCCGGGTGGATTCGTCCGTCAACGACAAGCTGGTGCAGGGCGAGTCTGGCAACTTCCCTGCGGACAGGATCGAACGCGGAAAGAAGAATGGCGTCAGGTGTGTCGTCAACCACGATCTCGACACCTGTGGCAGCCTCAAGGGCACGGATATTACGTCCCTCACGACCGATAATCCTTCCCTTGATCTCATCGTTCTCGATCGGGAATGTCGTCACGGCGTTCTCGATGGCGGTCTCGGTGGCCGTTCTCTGGATGGTGTTGATGACGATTCTCTTGGCCTCCTTGGAAGCGTTCAGGCGAGCCTCGTCCATCGTGTCGTTGATGTAGGCCTGAGCCTCGGTCCTCGCCTCAGCCTTCATATTCTCAATAAGAATGTTCTTGGCTTCCTGCGCGCTCATTCCGGCGATCGTCTCAAGCTGCTTGTTGGCCTGGGCGCTGAGTCTTTCATATTCCTCAGTCTTCTTGGTCAGGGTCTCCTGCTGGGCCTGGAAACTCGCCTTGGCGTTGTCAGCGTCACGCATCTTCCTCTGAAGCTCGGAATTCTGCTGGTTCAGAGAGTTCTCCTTCTGCTTGATCCTGTTCTCGGCGTCCTTGAGCTGGCTGTTCTTCTCGTTGATGTACTGCTCGTGCTCGCTCTTGAGCTGGAGGAACTTCTCCCTGGCCTGATGGATCTTGTCCTTCTTTATCCCCTCGGCTTCGATCTCGGCCTTGGCGATGATCTCGTTCTTCTGCCCTTTCAGAACTATTCTCTGAATGATTATATAAGCCGCCAGCGCGATTACAGCGCCGATCAGGACTCCTATAAAAAATTGCAACATAATATCAATAAATATTTTAAATGTTCTAATATTCCCTTATATGTCACCGTGGCAGTCCTCCCCTGTCCATCCACAGCGTCATCCGTAACAGTCCGGCGCAAAAAAACGACCGACAGTCCGGAACGGAAACTGATCGATCGTCTGAGAAACATTAAAAAAAGCCGTTAGCCGCTTGTCAGAAATCTTAATGAATAAGATTTGAGATCCGCACCGGTTCAGAAATCCATCGTCACGCACACAGGCGCAATCCCCGAAGGTAACCTTGGTCCGTCATGGCCGGCTCGAGCAAACTCGGTTCCGTGGAACTTGTTGATTTGAGCACGTGGGACTAACGGCCGTCTTTTTCAATATTCTTGATGTAGGACTCAACATCCTCCTGAAGTTTTTTCGCCTCGGCATCAGCGTCGGCGACTCTCTTCTGGTAGGCCAACCTTCCGACCGCCTCGTTCAGAGCCACAAAGGAAAGTTTGTCGGAAAGGGTCTTGTTCGGGTACTTCGCGTCGTAAGCCGCCAGTTTCTGGTTGATGGCGTCCGCCGCAAGCCTCATCATCCGCTCCATCTCAGGAGAGGAGGCGACGAGGGGATATTCATTGCCCGCGATCTTTATCTTGATGTTCTGTCCCATTCCTAATTCTCAAGCAAGGCGATGCACTTGTCAATCTCCTTGATAAGTCTCTCTATCTTTTCCTTGGCGGCGGAACTGTCTCCGCCCACTCCGAAAGCTTCGGACAGATGAAGGTTGTTCACCTGTTGTTCCAAATCCTCAATCCGCTTCCTACAGGACTCATTCTCAGCCCCGCACCGCACCAACTCAGCCTGGAGCCTTTCACGCTCAGACCTTTCCGCTTCGTACAGCGCGATCAACTTTTCGATATCTGTCTTTATACCTTCAAGCATACCTCAGGACTGTTTTTACCTGCATGAGCGCAAATTTAGTAAAATATCTTCATTTGCACAAGAACTTCAACTGGCATCACCTATTAAATTCCAAGGAAAATTCATTCTCTTGTTTATCGCGCGCCATAGCGGCCTCATCACGCACGTCGTCATTCCCCAAGCATCGCCTCGTGCGCAAGAACCGTCACCACACTCACGAAGCATTCCCCAAGCACCGCCTCGTGCGCACGAACCGCCAACACACTCACGAAGCAGACCTGCTCATCAGCCAGCGTCCGATTTGCTAAACCAAAGTAAATATTATAATTTTGCGACAATATGACAACAACAGCATAACCATGACAATAACAGTGGAAAACAGGGAAATACCGGTGCTGCTTCTGACGGGATACCTCGGGAGCGGCAAGACAACTCTGGTCAACAGAATACTCTCCAACAAGAAAGGCATCAAGTTCGCCGTCATCGTCAATGACATAGGCGAGGTGAACATCGACGCGGACCTCATCCAGAAAGGCGGCGTTGTCGGCACCACGGACGACAGCCTTGTCCCTCTCCAGAACGGCTGCATCTGCTGCACGCTGAAAATGGACCTTGTCGCCCAGCTGAACGACCTCTGCCGCTCCGGCAAGTTCGACTACATCGTCATCGAGGCGAGTGGAATATGCGAGCCCGCCCCTATCGCACAGACCATCTGCTCCTTCCCTAAGCTTGTTCCTGAATATGCCCAATCGAATATTCCGAAACTCGATTGCATAGTCACCGTTGTGGACGCTCTGAGGATGCAGAGTGAGTTCGCCTGCGGGGACGCTCTCAAGAAGGACAATCTGGAGGAGGATGACCTTGAGAATCTTGTGATCCAGCAGATCGAGTTCTGCAACATCGTGCTTCTGAACAAGGCGTCCGAGGTGAAGCCCGAGGAGCTTGGCAGGGTCCGCAGGATAGTGAAGGCTCTGAATCCGAAAGTGACGATCTTCGAGTGCGACTATGGAGACATCGATCTTGACAAACTTCTGAACACCAGGATGTTCGATTTCGATAAGACGGCTACTTCGGCGGCTTGGATCAACGCCATCGAAGGAGAGGGCAACGAAGCTGATCATGATGACGATGACCACGATGAGGATCATGACGGGCATGAACATGACCATCATCACGAGGAACACGACCACGAGCATCACCACGAGGGGCACGAGCACCACCATCATCACGACCACGAGGGCGGTGAGGTAGAGGAATATAACATCGGCACTTTCGTTTACTATCGCCGTCAGCCGTTGGACATCAACAAGTTCGACTGGCTCGTCTCCAAAAAGTGGCCGAAGAACGTGATCCGGGCCAAGGGTCTGTGCTATTTTGCGGACGAGAAGGACAAGTGCTACCTCTTCGAGCAGTCCGGAGTGCAGAAATCCATCAAGGACGCCGGTCTGTGGTTCGCCACGATGCCGGAGGATCAGCTTCAGGAGATGATGCGCAGGGACAAGAATCTGCGTAAGGATTGGGATCCGGTCTATGGCGACCGTATGATCAAGATTGTCTTCATCGGGCAGAATCTTGACCGCAAACAGATAGCAGATCTGATGGATTCTTGTTTAGGGGAGTAAGTTTGGGGCGAACGCGAAAAAAAGGAAAATCCAAAATTTTGCACGTTACCAAAATTTTGGATTTTATTTTTTCGCTCACGCCAGTGAAACTTAGCGAACGACAGCGAAAAAATCAAATGGCGGATTTTGGTAACGTGCAAAATCCGCCATTTGCCTTTTTTCGATGTCGCTCAGCACCTATGTCGCTTCGACAGGTTCAGCGACCGGGAATTACAGCTCGGTCACGAAGCGGTGCTTGCCGGGGGCGAGGAGTTTGGACTCGCAGGAGCTGTCGGGGCCGGGGATGAGGGCGGTAGCGGTGGTGCCGGCGGGGATCTCGACGGTCCACTCGAACTTGTCGCCGGTGCGCTTCCAGTTGCTTACAATCTTTCCGTAAGGCGAATCATAAGAGCAGTTCACCCAGTCAAGGCCTTCGATTGGGTAAGGCTTCAGCTCGATTGACTTGTAGCCTGGCTCGGCAGGACGTATGCCGCCAAGATATTCATAATACCAGGTCACGAGGTCGCCGAGAAGCATCACGTGGTTGCCGGAGTTCATCGCAGGATCGGCGGTGTTGCCGTTCCAAAGCTCCCAGATTGTCGTGGCACCGTTTTTCGCCATGTAACCCCAGCTTGGATAGGTCTCGTTCGTGGCGATCTTCAAGGCAAGATCCGGTCTGCCGAACTCGGTGAGAGTGCGCATCAGAACCATCATTCCGACGACTCCACAGCTCACATGGCCGCCACAGTCCACCTCGGTCTTGTGCACGATGTGCTCGAACACATCACCCTCACGGCCGGCCGGAACCATTCCGAAATAAAGCGGAAGAAGGTTGGCGGTCACGGTGTTGTTGCCGTAGAAGCCTTCCTTAGCGTTGAAATACTTCGCGTTGAACGCCTCACGGGCCGCGGCGGCATATTCATTGAATATCTTCACATCCTCCGGATGACCGGCGATCGGAGCGAACTCTATCATCTTGTTCAAGAGGAAAAAGTAGAATGGAGTGGATATCAGAGGCGAGGCTGTCTTTCTCGCAGGATCCTGTGAATGAATAAGTTCCAGAGATTCAGGCGGCATGCACCAGTCCCCGTAGGTGTCCTTGATCATCACGCCATCCTTCAGGTACTTCGACCTCATATATTCAAGCCACTTCTTCATAGCACCATAATGGTCCTTGATGGACTGGTCGTCCCCGAAACGGCGATAGACCATGTCCGCACCTGTCAGGAACGCTCCTGGCCATGTGAAATTGTCCTGATAGAGGGTCCAGTAGCGTGGGCAGACGTCCGAGATGCTGCCGGCCTCGTTCTGCCCGTCGTGGATGTCAGTCAGCCACTTGGAATAGAGGGCGTGGTTGTTGAATATGTAGGATTCGCCGTAGCAACCCATCGTGCGGTCACCAAGCCAGCCAAGCCTCTCGTCCCTCTGAGGGCAGTCGGTAGGCATACCGCGATAGTTGCCCCTGATTCCCCAGAAAGCATTGTGATAGATCTGGTTGATGACAGGGTTGGAGGTCTCGAAATGACCGGTGACAGCCATCTTGTCATACATCACCTGCCCCTCGAAATCGCCGAGTTTCGGTTCGTTCTTCAAGCCTTTTATCTCAACGTAACGGAAACCGTGGTAAACATATTCAGGATGCCAGACAATCGGCTTGCCGTCCTTGGCGATGTAGGTGTCGAGGACCTTTGCGGTACGGAGATTGGCAAGGTAGAGAGTGCCGTCAGGATTGAGAAGTTCAGCGAACTTCATCGTGAGGGTGTCGCCTCTTTGCAGTCCTCGGGCCTTAATCTGAAGACGGCCGACCATGTTCTGTCCCATATCAAGGATGTAACCGTGATCGGTCTTGGTGATGGAGACCGGCTTCACGATGTCCTGAACAGCGATGTTAGGGTTAGGCTGGAGAACCAGTCTGCCGCCCGGAGCATCCATCAATGAGGCCTTCGCCCAAGCGGAATCATCGTAACCGACCTTTGTCCATCCGGTCAATTCCTTACGGGCATCGTAAGTCTCACCATCGAACTCGTTGTTGGCTCTGATCGGTCCCTCGCAGGTGATCTTCCAGCTCTCGTCGCTGACAACGGTCGCCGTGCGGCCATCCGTGTAAACAATGTCCAACCGGTACCAAAGCCTCGGTACCCCGAAGCCCTTCATACCTGGCTCCCTCATCGTGGTATAACGGCCGCAGCCAAGGCTTACGGCAAGAGCGTTCTGACCTTTCTTGAGAGCCTTACGGACATCGAACTCATTGAAATATACCCTTATCCTGTACTCCGACACGGTCGGGGAAAGTTCCTGGTCACGGGTGATATATTCCCCGTTGATCCAAGTGTCATAGACTCCGAGGCCGCTGATGCGGAGGGTCGCCTCCTTCACCTTGCCGTCAAGTGTCACTTCCTTGCGAAGGTAGCGGGCAGGGAGCACGGTGCTGCCTTTCAGGACATCACCCTCATAGTCGCAGCCGATCCATTTCCCGTCATATTCGGCGGCGGAGACTGTCAGAGTGGCGGCGAGTGCCGCGAATGCTGTTAAAATTCGTTTGATCATTATCTGAATATTTTAGTGTTATTTCTTGAATATGAGGTTGATATCCCGCTCGATCGCCGGACCTGCGATGTTCTCCGGCACGAAAGACCAGTGGCCGATCTTGGCAGGGTCACCGATGACGGCCGGGGCGATCACACGGTTCCTTTTGAGATATTCATAGAGAATCTCGCGGATCTCCGGGTAATATTCAACGGTCCTTTCGGCGATCTTGTCCGTGTCGATTCCGACCTCGGCGAGGAGTCCGCCGCCTCCGCTGGCGCGGTAGGAAGTCATCGCTACGTTGTAGGTCTCGTCCATACTGAACGGCTTTCCATCGGCCATAGAGGTGATCACGATCCTTGAGCCGAAAGGCTTTGTGACATCAACGGTGTAGTCGATTCCGGCGGCGGAGTCGAAGTTGTAGGCACGCTCGATGAACGACCAACCCTTCTGGCCCGTGCGCGGGTCGTCCTTCTGGACTATGTTCAGCACGTGGTCGGTCGGTTTCGTGGCAGTGACGATCCAACGGTTGTAGGAGGCCTCCAGATAGTCCTTGATCTCCTTTCCGGTCATCGTGATCACATAGAGCTGGTTTTCAAACGGATAAATTGTAAACAAATCCTTGTAAATCAAAGTCCCACCCTTGACGAATCCGTCATAGGTCAATGGAGCCGCGATCGAGATCTGCGCCGGAGCGCAGCCAAGGCAAAGCGTGTGGACAAGGTTCACATAATCACACATTCCCTTGTACGCGTCACGGGTACGCATATCAACCTTCAACTCACCGACCTCCTGGGTGGTGAAGACCTGCACGGCCTGATAGTCCTCGTAAAAGTCCTTTTCCATCTGAGTGTCAATCCTGTGAGGATCAACCGGAATGAGTTCCGTGGAATGGGTCTTGGAAACGACCTCGCCGTCCTTAACGGTGACATTCACCGTTCCGTGTCCCACAAAGCGGCAATGGCTTCCGGAATTTATGAGTCCGATACTGTCGCAGCAGGTCACGAACGGCCTGTGGTCGTGAGAGCAGACCACGAAATCCACTCCACGCAGACTCTTGTACAGATCCATTCCCTGTCCTTCCAGCATCGAGCCGTCTCCGGGTCCTGTTCCCGAATGCACGGACACGATCACCACATCAGGCTTCTCCTTGGCCCTCACCTTGTCCACATCCTCCTGAGCCAGAGGAACAAGGCTCTCGAACGTCATTCCGCTCCAGAGTTTCTCCGACAGCCAGTTCTTCATGTTGGCGTTTGTGAAACCCAGTACGGCGACCTTCAGTCCGCCCTTCTTGTAGATCTTGTACAAAGGAAAATACGGTTCCCCGCTGTCAGTGCGGATAGCGTTTCCAGCCAGAAACGGAATCCCGTGCGACTCAAGGTCCCGGGCGATGCGGTCATAGACCTTGTGACCGGTCTCGATGTCATGGTTGCCCACCGTGACGGCATCGTAGCCCATGTAGGCGGCAAGGCGTGGATAGACATGAGGAGAGAGTGTGTCCACATAGTTGAAATAGTACGCGGCGTTGTCTCCCTGAAGGCAGTCCCCCGCATCGATGAAGACAACTTTGTCCGCACCGGCCGCCGCACGGACGCTGTCCACTATCGGCTTGACGGCTAAAAGGGACTTCTTCACCCCGTTCCCGACATAGGTGGAATCGAAATAGGTTCCGTGCACGTCATTAGTTGTCAGAAGCTGAAGCACATAGTCTCCGTCCTTGGGTCCCGAACCGCATCCGGCCAACAGAAATCCGGCGGAAGCGGCGACAATGATAGACTTGAATATTACTTTCATACCTTATAAATATATTTCAAAATTCCTTTGCCTGCGTGAGCCTCCCGAAGCCTTAGCCGTTTTCCTGGAGTTCAAGGCACGCCCGAGATCGAACAGGACGCTCAGCTTCTGCTGGCTGCCCTGGAATCCATCACCTGTGAAATGGAACACGGCGGAAAGCCTCAGACGCACGAAATCAGCGATATACGGCTGCCAGTAGATCTCGGCACGGTCATAAAACCCGGAATGCTTCCAGTTCCCGCCATAGTCACAGACGCGGTAGAACGGACTTCCGGCGTACAAATCCTGTCCGAGCATATTCCCTCCTCCGTCAATGGTGAAGTAGTAAGGCATCTGGCCCGTGCCATAGTAGGAATCATTCTGAACGCCCAGTTTCTTGTACGCGAGGTTCAGCGTCAGCAGCCCGCCGAACGCAGGCTCAAGCCCCGTCTCGTTGATCCTGTCCTGATGTATTCCTTGAATATAGCTGAGCTTGGAGTTCCAACGGAAGTCGCGTCTCCCGGCGGTCAGCGACACGAAAGGCGAGACAAGAATATTATCCACCACGCCCCGATATTCAAGCGTGTTGGCGAAGTGGTACATAGTCGCCGTCCACCCGGCGCGCAGGAAATCACCGGCAAGGGCGTAATTGCCGTATGTGAATATCCGGAAGCGCTCACGCCGTCCGTGCCCGATCATTCCCATCCAGTCCAAACCGGCCTCGCAATAGCCTTTCCGGGTCTCGTACTTCAGGAGTAATCCTTCTATGTTGTTGTCATAAAACTGGTTGACATCGGAGATGAACAGGGACGGAACCTGATCGGCTTTCACAGGATCCTCCGCCCAGCCCTGATAACCCGAGCCGAAAACGGAGTTCCCGCGCGGGAATATTCCCGCCAAGAGATTGAATTTTCCGCTTCTGCGCCGGCTTTCAAGGCCGTACCAGAATGTCATCTCCCGGAAAAGTCCTATGTTCTGAAGATCCTTGTCGCTTTCGGACACGGGGGCCTCACCCATATTCTTCATCACATCGATTCCGAGCGTAAGCTGATGGGTGAACCGGCCGCCCGCCACCTTGACACCGACCGTGGGAGTCAGCCTGGCGGCGTGAACCGTGCCGGATGTCTCGAACTTGTTGCCAGCGCCATCATATTCCCGATTGTCAAAATAATACTGGAAATCAGCCCCGTAGGTAAAGGTAGCCTTTTGTTGGGCACGACCGGCGAAGGCCGACGCCAGAAGAAGTGTTATTACAATTACGCTCTTTCTCATATTCATAAGCCCGGAAGGAAAAATCCCGCCTCCGAGGCAGTTTATGCAAAATTACTGATTATTTTGTAATTTCGCACCCGTATGGAAGGACTCAAATTACAGACCTCGGTGGAAACCGGCCGCGGTGCTGTCAGCATCTCGCTGAAAGACAGGATATTCGTCCTCGGCAGCTGCTTTGCCGACAACATGGGACAGAAGATGGTTGACCTCGGTTTCGACGTCTGCCTCAACCCGTTCGGCATACTTTATAATCCCGTCTCCGTTTGTAACTCCGTCGCCCGCCTGACATCCGGAATCCCGTTCTCCAAAGATGAGTGCGTCCAGATGGGCGCCGGTGCCGGCCTCGTCTGCTCGTTCAGCCACCACACATCCTTCGCTCGCCGCACCGAGGACGAGTTCCTGCAAGTCGCCAATGCATCTTTGAAGGAAGCCTCGCTCCGGTGGAAAGCAGCCTCCAAAGTCATCATAACCCTCGGCACGGCATGGATTTATGAATATACCCGCTCAGGCGAGACCGTCTCGAACTGCCTCAAGATCGAGGCGAAGGAGTTCACCCGCAGACGCCTCTCAGTCCGCGAGACAGCGACATTGCTCATGAATATGATCGCGCGGCATCCGGAGAAGGAATTCATGTTCACCGTCTCTCCCATCCGCCACTTCAAGGACGGGGCGCATGGCAACCAGATCAGCAAAAGCACCCTTCTGCTTGCTTTGGACGAGGTTCTGGCGAAGTTCCCGGAGCGTTGTGAATATTTTCCAGCCTACGAGATCGTGCTTGACGAGCTGCGGGACTACCGTTTCTATGCCGCCGACATGATCCACCCGTCCGACCAGGCCGTGGACTATCTCTGGTCCAGATTCGTCAGGTTCGCCATGCCGGAATCGGAACTTCCCGCGCTGGACGCCAGACGCAGGGAACTCCTCCGCAGCCGGCACCGTCCTATAAACCGATAGCCCTCGACACGTCACCCCGCAATTCCGGTCAGCATCCGCTATGGCCTGAGAATGTTTTAGTGGAATTTTTTGGTTATTCGGTGTAAAACGTTAAATTTGCAGAATAAATCAGCGCACCAAACTACGCGATTTTTAAAATGGACATTAATTAACAACCAATAAGTTAATACAAAACCATTATTTAATGAAAAAGAATCGCACTTACAAGGTAAACGCCTTTCTCATGATGCTGCTCGCCGGCACGCTGTCATTCAGCGCCACGGCAGCCGCCTCC
>ULWC01060367.1_pt1 | contig 13230 bp, 8 predicted proteins | sample 1959931 | NCBI WGS metagenome assembly ULWC01 (sample SAMEA4835801, study PRJEB28245) | human gut metagenome | biome: gut microbiome; material: fecal sample | place: Denmark | collected 2008
AAACAATACATTGACTATCTGAAAGACTCTTTCTTGATAGAAGAAGCTTTGCGCTATGATGTGAAAGGAAGAAAATATATTGGTACCGAGACGAAATACTACTTCGCAGACATCGGCATACGTGCTGCCATTCTCAACTATCGCCAACAAGAGGAAACGCACATTATGGAAAACATTATCTATAATGAGCTTCGCAGTCGAGGATATAATGTGGACGTAGGATTGGTTGAACTTGGTGGCAAGGATGAGAACGGTAAGTTTGTCAGAAAACAGTTGGAGGTAGACTTTGTGGTGAACCGCCCTCCATACAGAGTGTATATCCAGTCAGCCTTTCACATGCCTACGCCAGAAAAGGAGCAGCAAGAGCGACGTCCTTTATTGTCAATCAATGACCACTTCCGTAAGATTGTCATTGTAGGTGATGATATCCACCGCAAGGAAGACGAACTCGGAGTATTGACTGTCGGACTCTTGGATTTCTTGACAGACAAGAAAATACTTGAACAGGGTTAAACGCAATTGGATAAAAACAGATTCTTTTAAGGACGAAGAACTTATACTTCATATAATAATACGCAAAAAGCATTGGGGGCAGCGTGCACTTCCGATGCTTTTGCGTTTATATAGTTACTTGTTTATTGCCATGTCAGCCATGAGCCAGTCGCTATCAGGGCGAGTGATGAGTCGAGCGTTGTTGTATGCCATCTGCAACGTGTAGATAGTACGACCTTCATAGTTGTTTACTCCCTCTTCGGGCTTGTAAACATGATTACAAACCAATGCCACATCAATTCTTTTCTTGTCCTCGAGTGCCAATGGTAGGAGTAATTGTAGTTTTTTTGCGGTAGGATAGTAAACTGGAATAGCAGTCTTGTAGTTCCATGCTACACGTGCCAGAGCCACAGTTACAGCATTGCGAAAACGAGTAGTAACAAACTGTTTCCAATCATCGTCAGCATATATGGCATCAGCCATGCTGCGATAGTACTCTTCGCGCTTCTGCTTAGGCAGTGCTGTAGGATCATCTACAAATGGGAAACTGTCTGCATATCCTTTCTTGATGAAACCTATGGGCAGTCGTGATATGTTATCTTTCAAAAAAATGCTCCCAGTCTAGAGTCGGTTCTGTAGCTCGAGTATCGTAAAGAAGTTCGCGAGGATCATTGAAGTACGATGCTCGCTCTGGGCGATAAGGAAAGCTAGACATAATCTTCTGCTGAGAAGAGTTGGCTGTATTGAAGCCCATAAATACCCAAGGCTGTTTGATTGTGGGTGTACGACCATCGTTGCGCATGAAATAGGCATAGATGGGATCATAGATATTGTCTACAAGTCCAGTATTCCAAACTGCATACAGCTGATTTTCGAGAATTTTGAGTCGTGGTTGTCTGTTATTCTTAGCAGCCGCCTCTTTCTCCAATTTGTCTTCATATTGAAGACGCTGAAAGGTAAACGAGAGATAATTCTTCAAGATAGGTCGATTTTGTTTGTCTGCATCGTCATAATACCATCGTTCCTCAAGGGCAAGGTTTACTGCCAGAGAGTTGACTGCAGCATCCCATCCCCTCAATCCTGGCATATCCTTAGGTCGTGGAAAGTATGAAAGGCTATTTTGCATAACGTTTGTGCATGTTTCTGGTAAATTCGCATTAAATTTATGCAAATATTGATAAAAGTTGCACTAATTTCGTGCAATAGTCCTATATTTGTCATAGGACAAGTTATGCGATGGAACAACTTTACGAATATTTCACAAGAAAGTTGAAGGAGACTTCAACTGATTTTCTCCGCTATAAGTATCCCTTCATCAAATGGGACGTGAAAGCGTTCGGCCTTGTGGGGCCACGTGGTGTGGGAAAATCCACAATGTTGCTGCAACATATAAAACTGCATCATAGCGTAGATGACACGTTGTACGTTTCGGCGGACCATTTGTACTTTTCGGAGCATAAGCTTGTGGATCTGGCCGACAGGTTTGTGAAAATGGGCGGACGGCACCTGTTTATTGACGAGATTCACAAATATGAAGGGTGGTCACGTGAACTGAAGCAAATTATTGATAGCTACAGCGATCTTCAGGTTGTGATCTCTGGTTCGTCAATCCTTGACATCTATAAAGGAATGTCTGATTTGAGCAGACGCGTTCCGATCTATAATATGCAGGGGTTGTCGTTCCGGGAATATCTTAAACTTTTCCACGATATTGACACACCGATATATTCAATGGATGAGGTGCTCAGGAACAAGGCGGAGATTCCAGGAGTCGCGCATCCGCTGCCGTTGTTCCGGAGTTATCTTCATAATGGGTATTATCCTTTCGGGAGAGATCCGGAGTTTGATCTTGAGATGCTTCAGGTCATAAACCAGACTATGGAAGTGGACATCCCTCAATACCTTCAAACTAATGTTTCCATCGGCAGGAAACTCAAGTCCTTGCTGATGGTGGTGGCTCGGAGCGTTCCGTTCAAACCGGTGATGACCAGACTTGCTGAGGTGACAGGTATAAGCCGTAACGATGTCTCGGATTATCTCATATACATAGAGCAGGCCGGAATGATTTCACAGTTGAGGGACAGGACAGGAGAGATAAGAGGACTTGGAAAAGTCGAGAAACTATACCTTGACAACCCGAACCTTATATACGTTCTGGAACCGGACAAAGCCGATGTCGGCAACATACGAGAGACGTTCTTTATGAATCAGACCAGGGTCACAAACGACGTGATCAGTTCCAAAATCTCTGATTTCGAGATAGATGGTCGTACCTTCGAGATTGGTGGAAAGAATAAGGGCAACAAACAGATAGAGAATGCCGGCAAGGGGTATGTCGTGAAGGATGACATAGAGACCGGATATGCCAATGTCATCCCTATCTGGGCTTTCGGTCTTCTATATTGACCCACTGTTGCGGAATGGGAAAATTATCCATAAATTGTGATGTTGATTTAGATTTATGAATATGAAAAAGTGTTTGATCGCTCTGGTTTTACTAATGTCTGTGGCTGCCTCGGCCAAGGATTTCAATGATGTTCCTTCCGCTTGGAAATGGGTGGGAAAGAACGAGGTTGCGTTGACTTACGATTACTCTTTCACGGGGGCTAAAGACTTCTCTGTCAATGCTGTGACCGGAAAGATTACGGATGGGATAAACTATCCTGCGAAGTTCACGGATTTCCCGTTCAGGCCGGACGGGGCTGTCAACCTGACATATTCACCGGACTCCACGAAGATGGCGTTCACCAGGGACAACAACCTTTGGGTGGTGGACATCGCGACGAAAGGGGAGACCCAGCTGACGTTCGACGGGTCGGATGTGATTCTGAACGGGTACTCTTCATGGGTGTACTACGAGGAGATTCTGGGACGACCGACTCATTACTGCGCCTTTTGGTGGTCGCCGGACTCCAAGAAGATAGGATTCTATCGTTTTGACAATACGGAGGTTCCGGTATTTCCGATATATTCACCGTTCGCTGAGGACGCTGACCGTTCGGGGATGGGGCTGGCATATTCACAGAACGCCGGGGCGGCGGTGGCTTTGCCGAACGTGTCCCCGACGGGAGGCTCGGTCCGTATGACACGTTATCCGAAGTGCGGTGACAACAACCCTAAGGTGCGGATCGGGATCGTGAATATTCAGAGTGGCGCAACCGCTTGGGCGGACTTCGACGAGAATGACGACCAGTATTTCGGGACTCCGTTCTGGGGAGCCGACAGCGAGGCCTTTTATATTCAGAGAGAACCGAGGACGCAGAACACGCTCGACCTTTTCGCAGTGTCGCCGGTGGACGGTTCGAAGAAGCACATCTACCACGAGACCTATAAGACGTGGCTGGACTGGATTGACGGGATGCTGTTCGGAAGGGACGGAATATATATGGTTCGTTCGTTTGAAACTAATTGGCAGCAAATATATTACCTCTCTTATGACGGTGCTGTTTTGAAGCGTCTGACCGACGGGGAGAACTGGCGGATGTCGCTTGTGGACGTTAAGGAAGGCAAGGCGGTCAAAGGGTTTGACGGCGGTTCTTCGGAGGTGCTTTTCGTCGCCGAGCGTGACTCCCGTGTGCGTAGCGGGCTATATTCAGTATGCAAAGGAGTTATCAGGAATATTTCGGATCCTTCGATGAATGTCGCTTCCGTCAAGGTTTCTCCGGACCAGAGGTACGCCGTTGCCTTGGCCAGCAATTCCAGGACACCATCGCAGGTCTGGATCTATGATTTGAGGAAAGTCGCGAAGTCATTCAAGGTGGCGGATATGGCCGGAGAGAATTTCGACGCTTCGGATTACGCTTTGCCTGAGCATATTACGATGACGACCAAGGACGGGCTTGTGCTTCCGGCGATGATTGTCTATCCTAAGGATTTTGACGCTACCAAGAAATATCCGGTTCACGTGGACATCTACGGTGGCCCGGACTCTCCTCAGGTGAATGACCGGTTCCGCAGCCCGGCATATTACCAATGGTACGCGGAAAACGGAATCATCGAGGTGGTGGCTGACTGCCGCGCCTCGGGGCATAACGGCCGCAAAGGTCTGGATCAGATCTACAGGCGCTTGGATGAGCGTGAGGTCCTGGATTTTGTGGAGTGGGCTGAATATCTCAAGTCGCTTTCGTACGTGCAAGGCGACAAGATCGGCGTTGAGGGCTTCTCTTTTGGTGGCACGATGACGGCTCTTCTGGTGATGAATCATCCGGACGCTTTCCATTACGGAATCGCCGGCGGAGGAGTCTATGACTGGGCGCTTTACGACACTCACTACACGGAAAGGTTTATGGACACTCCGGCCAATAACCCGGAGGGGTACGCTTCGACCAAGGTTGTCGCCAGCGCGGCCAACTATCCTGTCACGGAGAAGAACTACGACGGGTCGGTGATGCTCAAACTCACGCACGGGACGGGGGACGATAACGTGCATTTCCAGAACACGTTGCTATTGGTGGATGCTCTTCAGAAGGCTGGCAAGAAGTTTGAATTGATGATCTATCCGGATGGGATGCACGGGTACCGTGGCTATCAGGGGAAACATTTTTCCGAGGCCAACAGGGCGTTCTGGCTCAAGTACTTGAAAGAGGAGTAGGGACGTTGGGGCACTGAGCCTGTCGAAGTGACATCCCGAACGAAGTAATACCCATAATATGAAGAGAAATATTCAAAGAATAGCATTATCCATCGCCTTGGCGGCGGCCGCATTTCCCTTCTGCGCCGCCCAGGAGGTGACCCGCAGCGCCCAAATCCCAGGCCTAAGGCCCTACAAAGTGGATTTGGAATATATGCCCCGCGCCGAGAAAGACTCAGTGCGTATGGTCGCCGAACTTTGGAAAGGCTATGTCGAGTCGTTCACTTCCTCTTCGGTGGACGAGGCCCGCCGGCGTTCCTTCTGGGTGGACGGCTCACCTGACTACCTTCAGGAATTCGATGACGGCAACCTCCTCTACGCCTCTTTCCGCGAGAACAGGATTCTTGACATCCGGAAACTCGGCGGCGGCACCTACGAATTGATCGCGGCCACGTTCAGCAAACTTCCGGGCGAGGAATATGACAACTGGGTGGAAGCTGTCCTCCGCGTCTGTGTCAAGGCTGTGGCATCAGGCAATGGTGGTAAAAACAATCCTTTCCGGCTGTGTAACTGGCTAGACGCGGAATTCCCGTCTTTGACGAAAACCATATTCAAGGGCATTGAATATTATTGCGTTCCAGGTTGCGGAGTGCCTAAAAAGGCCGCCTCCGGATTGGCTACATTTGTCACAAGGTTCATCAATGAATATGCTCCTGAGTTTCAAGGCCCTTTGCGTTATGTGGTGGCTCCGTCTGTGGATCAGTGCGAGCGTCTGTCAGGAATCTTGTTCAACGCATATTCCAATCCTTTGATGAGTTCCGCATCTGGAAAAAACTCTGACAGAGCGTTCTACGGCCGGACTTTTGGTTCGGACATCGTCCTCTCGAACTATTGGGATGACAGGCACGATGTGGCCCTTCTGCTCATCAAATCCTCTTGGCCAAAGGCCCTGCTGATGGTTCAGGAAGGCGTCGCCGCTTATTATGGCGGTTATATGGACCTTTCATATTCAGACATCAAGGCCTCGCTCCGCCGCTATCTTGCGTCCAAGAAGGATCTGGACCTTTCAAATGATGACAATTTCTATGACCTTTCGATTCCGGTCTCAGGAGAGGACGGTGTGACTGCCGCGGTTGTTCCTTTGGAAGGTATTATTGGTGCGGCCATTGTGGAATATACCATTGTCCAGCAAGGCCGTTCCAAGGTCAAGAATCTCCTTGGATGCCAAAACTATTCCGACATATTCAAAGTCCTTGGCATCCCTTCCGCCGACATCAACGACTTCATCCGCGGGATACTTTAGTTCTAACAGGCTCAGTGACCGGACGGCTCCGTGACAATCAGGTAGTTGTCTTCGTTATAGGGTGTTTCGATACGGACTCCGAAGATGTGCGCGTCATCGCCTGACTTGACTTTCAGGCGGGTGCGGAGTTCATCGCTGGACATCGGGATGTTCTTAGCGGAAACTTCTGAATGCGGGTAGCGCTTTCCGACATCCTTCATCGAAGACTTGTTGAGAGGAAGGATCTCCTTTACATAAAAGACTTTGCCGAAATCTTTAAGCGGTGCCGTACGTTGCTCTGATTCGCTGTCGGACAGCGGCTCACTGATTGTGTAAAGATGCGTGAACCGAGCCAGCTTGACAAGCCCGAACCTTTCGCAGATGGCGTTGGACACCCCCGCCTTTGTCAGCGATTTTCCCGGCTCGAAGATAATCCTTGCGAAGGTCGAATCCGGATAACCGGCTTTAGCCTTGGTGATTTCCTCTGGCTTGAATGTCAGCGTCTTGCCATCTTCCCGACAGGTCAATGAATATCCTTCATTCCATTCCCCGTCCAACAGAATCAGCAGCTCCTTGCATTCTCCGCCGCTGGCCACCACGTGAACCTCACGCACCCACTGCCCGTTCCACCCTTTCCCGGAAGCCTTTTCAAGATATTCCTCATAAGTCCTGTCCAGCCTCTCAACAGCCATCGTGATGTCAGCCATAGGGGAGAGTTTAAGGAGTACGAACCTGCTGATTCCGAACAGTTCCGGCAGAATCTTCAGCACATCAGGCGAGCAATCTTCCAACAGAAACACCTTCTTCCCGGCGGAGTCCCTTCTCGCGGGATCAAGGAATATGACATCCGGTCTGAAGTCTCCGAAGATGTCCTTGAGCGAGTCTGATGTTGCCTCCGAATTTCTTATGAATATATTCGTGACTCCCAGTGCCTTGAAATTGTGTCTTGCTGCCGCAGCAAGCGCCGGATTCATCTCATTGTAAAGCACTTCCTCCGCCACTTCGCTGAACGCCCACGAGTCCACTCCCAGTCCTCCCGTCAGGTCGGCGATTCTGCCGGTCTTTCTGGTTCCGATGGTCACTTCGGCAGGCTCAGTGACCATTTTATTTTCGGTCGCTGAGCCTGTGGTTCGACAAGGGTCACCAACCATCGAAGCGACTGTCCCAACATATTCATTGAAGATTCTTTGAACAATCGAAGCCTTGTACCGCGCCGTGTCCGATGAGCTGCACTGCTCCGCGCAAAGCGATGAAGGATAGACCAGCCCCGTGCACGCCACCCATTCCGGCAGTTTCTTCCGCAGCCTCCTCCGCCCTTCAATTGTGTTGACAGCCAATGATTTCGCATCCAACTCCGCCAGCTCCGCATCCTCAGGCACAGGCCACTCCTTGCACGCCATCACCAGCCGCACCGTGTCCGCGTTCCCGTTCTCAACTATGAATTTCTCGAAACTGTCCATATCTGACGCAAAAATAGACAAATATTGCCAAATAATTTGAGTAAATTTGTAATCAGTATGGTTTGATGGTCAGGCCGTACGGCAACAAGACAAGATAATAAAACGAGAATATTATGGCACAGGATTACAACGAGAACGCCAGGAAATGGCTGGAAGGGGATTTCGATCAGGAAACCAAGATGAAGGTGATCGAGCTGCGGAACAATGATCCGGCGGGGTTCGAGGACGCATTCTACAAGACTTTGGAGTTTGGCACCGGTGGCCTCAGGGGCATTATGGGAGTCGGAACCAACAGGATGAACAAATATACCGTCGGAATGGCCACGCAGGGACTGGCCAACTATATTCTTAAGAAAGTTTCCGGGGATGACATCCGCGTCTGCATTTCCTACGACAGCCGCAACAACTCCAAGCTGTTCGCCAAGATCGCCGCTGACATATTCAGCGCCAACGGATTGCACGTGTTCATATTCGAAAATCTGCGTCCTACGCCGGAATTGAGCTACTCCATCCGCAAGATGGGTGCGGTTGCCGGAGTGATGGTCACAGCCTCGCATAATCCTAAGGAATATAACGGGTATAAGGTTTATTGGTCTGACGGTGCGCAGATCACCGCGCCGGTGGATCAGGAGATCATCAATGAGGTCAACAGGATCACCGACCCCTCTCAGGTGATGTTCGAGAAGAAAGAGCATTGCGGAGAGGTTGAGCTGATGGGCAAGGAGATGGATGACGCTTACCTTTCTGACATCATTTCACTGACCCTCAGCCCTGAGGCTCGTGAGAAGCATAAGGACTTGAAGATCGTTTACACTCCGCTTCACGGAGCAGGAGTCCGCATTGTGCCAGAGGCTCTGAAACGCCTTGGTTTCGAGAATGTTATCCACGTGCCTGATCAGGACATTAGTGACGGGGACTTCCCGACAGTTGTATCCCCGAATCCGGAGGAGCCTGCCGCTATGAAGATGGCTCTGGAAATGGCCGACAAAAAGGGGGCTGACATCGTGATGGCCTCCGACCCTGACGCTGACCGCCTTGGAATCGCTGTTCGTGACAACGAAGGCAAGATGGTTCAGCTGAACGGCAACCAGACAGGATCCATCCTGACATATTACATCCTCACCCGCTGGAAGGAACTCGGCAAGCTGGATTCCACGAAGTACATCGCCAAGACCATCGTGACGACTGAGCTGATCGCCGAGATCGGCCGTAGTTTCGGAGTGAAGTGCTACGATGTGCTGACCGGTTTCAAGTACATCGAGGAAATCGTGCGTGAGAACGAGGGCAAGGGCGAGTTCATCTGCGGCGGTGAGGAAAGCTACGGCTTCAATGTCGGTGAGTTCGTGCGCGACAAGGACGCTCCGGTAGCCTGCATAATGGTCGCCGAGTGCGCCGCCTGGGCCGCCGATCAGGGACTGACCCTCTACCAGCTGCTCCAGAGGATTTATTCTGAATATGGCTACCGCAAGGAATCGCTTGTCTCTTTGGTGCGCAAGGGTAAGACCGGCGCTGAGGAGATCCAGAAGATCATGGCAGACTTGAGGCAGAACCCTCCGGCAGAGATTGTCGGCTCGAAGGTCATCAAGGTCATCGACTACAACGAGCCGGAGAAGACCGGACTTCAGAAGTCGAACGTACTCCAGTTCTTCAACGAGGCCGGCGACATCGTCTCTGTCCGTCCTTCCGGAACCGAGCCGAAGATCAAGTTCTACTTCGGAGCCAAGGGGCCGGACGCTGATGCAAAACTTAAGGCTCTTGAGGCTCAGTTCATCAGTTAGGCGACTTTTTTGGCGATAGGCCAGCCCGGTCACTGAGCGTGCCAGAATGAGACCTTGAAAAGTCGTGGCACCTATTGTCTTGATAATGATGTAAATAGATGTTTACCTATAGTGGAAATGAATCATAGGTGATAACGTAAAGATTTTATGCTCAATAATTTATCTGCCACGGGAAAATTCACAATCCGTGATGCCCAGCCGTCAGACGGCGAGTTCATCGCAAGAAATGTCCTTGCGGCGATGGGGTATGAGGTTTTCAATGTGGATGCCGACTCTGCGATCGAGTTCGGCTCCACATCTTTGAATGTCAAGGATGCCGTCAAGCTCGTCGGAGAGATTTGCGCCAGACCCGACACGTTATATTCATACGCCAGAACGAGGATCGCATGCGTGGAAGGCAATGCAGTGGGATCGCTGACGGCATATTCAGGAGATGACTATCTGTCGCTCAGGGGCTTTACTTGGGGACTGCTGAACGCTGCTTTTGAGAATATTGCCGCAGAAGATTCAACTTCTGATTCTGCCGATGGTTCAGGCAGGTTGACTGATCGGGCGGAATTATCTTCAAATGCCGTTGATAGCACTGAAACACAAGCGATTGGCAAGCAGTTTTCTGACGAAAATTCCTCCGATGCTCTTTCAATGGAGCCGGAGTGTCTGCCCGGCGAGTTCTATCTCGACAGTATGGCTGTACTCCCCGAGTTCCGCCGGATGGCCTTTGAATATGCCGGCGCGACCGACCGCATAGGCCACCTGCTGATGCTCGACGGCATTGAGGAAGGCCGCAGGAAAGGCTTTCCACGCATCAGCCTGATTGTTGACAAGTCCAAGCCCCGCCTCTTCACCTACTATTCCGCCCTTGGCTTCCGCCCCGACGGAGAGATCCTCTTTTTCGGCCATCTTTATGACCGGATGATCAAGGACCTGGACTGAGAAATGATATGGGAGTATATCCAAAGTTGGAGTTAAAAGTACCGCGGACGAAACACCAAAGGGCTATTCTGGCACTTTTGATGTCACTTTGGAGGAGCGTGCTGTTTTGGAATTCCTTAATAAGCATCCGAGGGCGAACCAATTGGAAATTGTGGAGCATATAGGAAAGTCAACAAGAACAGTCAAACGCTTGACCGCATCTCTTGTTGAAAATAGCATCCTGAAAAGAGAAAATGGTAAGCGCTATGGTGTGTGGGTTGTGATTGGCAAATAGTTGATTGCCGGATGGTGAAGCTCTACTGATTGATTATGAGGAAATTGTGGAATCCTGCCCTCTCAAATTAGAGGGTAGAATTTTGTAATTAGCTTATAATGAGATATTTGGCGATCGCATCTTAGGTACGGGAACAAAAAGCGGGAAGCCCTAATCAGAACTTCCCGCTTTCGGAGCCACTCATCAGGCTCGAACTGACGACCTGCGCGTTACGAATGCGCTGCTCTACCGACTGAGCTAAAGTGGCTTGCTGCATTTCTCATGGAAATGGACTGCAAAGATAAGTAAAATTTTTTAACTTTGCACTATGTATTCAGACATTATCATCATCGGAGGCGGGGCGGCTGGGCTTATGGCCGCTTACGGTGCCGTCAAGGCGCTTCCGCTCGGCAGTTCAGCGCGTGTCACGGTTTTGGAGAAGATGCCACGTCCGGGCAGGAAGATCCTGTTTACGGGAAAGGGACGGTGCAACTTCACGAACCTCAAGGACTGGAACGAATTCTCACAGCATATACGCACGAATCCTAATTTCGTGAAACCGGCGTTCTACAACTTCACACCGGAGAACACTATCGATTTCCTTGAGAGAAACGGGCTTGAGACCGTTGTCGAGAGAGGTGACCGTGCGTTCCCATATTCACACAGAGCCTCGGATGTACTTGACACCATCGTTGAGGTTGTGCTGCGCCACGGAGTGACGCTGCTGACTGATAGGGAGGTGACGGACATTCTGCCGGGATTCTCGATCCGATGCGCTGATGGCGAGACATTTGAATGCTCGAAACTGATCATCGCGACCGGGGGGCTTTCCTATCCGGGAACCGGCTCGACAGGTGACGGCTACAAATGGGCGAAGTTCTTCGGGCATAATGTCACTCCGTGCTTTCCGTCGTTGACCGCCCTTGTTCCAAAGGGTTACAAGATCATCGACAGGCCGGAGACGGACTTGAAGGGACATATTCATAGAGAGACTCCGATGACTGGAAGCGGCGAGGCTCTGAAAGGGGCGAAGCTGAAGAATGTCAACCTTACCGTGACTTTTGACGGCTCGAAGTCCGAGTCTGAGTTCGGCGATGTGGACTTCACTGATGGCGGAATCGAGGGACCGATCGGGTTTCAGGTCAGCCGTAAGTGTGTGAAGGCCTTGATGAACGGCGGCAAGGTGGCGTTCTCGCTTGACCTGAAGCCGGGCGTGTCGTTGGATGAGTTGACCGGGCGCATCAAGGCACTTTGGCAAGAGATCAAGAATGATCCCCGGACCCGCCAATGGAAGGATGGCCGTGGCCTGAACGGCAAGGAAATGTACCGGATCCTGCTCGGCAAGCTGATGCCGTGGGAACTTATCCCGGGTTTCCAGGCTTGGAATCCGGACATAATGAAGATTGATCTTAAGAAGTCTGAATATGCGGACGGACGTTCCGACAGGCTCAGCGCCCGGTCGGCCAGCTACCGCTCGCAAAGCTGGTCAAAAGGACCTAATCATCGCTTCAGCCGCCAGCCGAGGCGTTACTACGACATCGATCTTGACCTTTTGGCCAAAACATTGAAAGACTGGAAGTTTGAGATCATCGGATTCGTGGGCTACGAACGTTGCGTCATCACGGCCGGAGGAATATCCACGGACGAGGTGGTGCCGAAGACGATGGAATCCCGCGTCAAACCAGGCCTCTACCTTTGCGGCGAGGTTCTCGATATGGACTGCGATACCGGCGGCTACAATCTCCAGTGCGCCTTCTCCACCGGCTACCTTGCCGGCGAGTCAGCGGCCAAGTCTCTGAATATTCCAGGACAGTATTAGGCTAATAAACCCCGGAGCCGAGCATCTCGTCATCGGCTGAGTACCAGGCGGCGAACTGGCCGTTGGAAATGCCGCGTTGCGGGATGTCGAAGAGGATGAATATGCCGTTCGGCCTCTTGATCAGGAACGCGTCCTGAAGTGGTTGGCGGTAACGGATGCGGACCCGGTAGCGGCGGATTTCGCCGTCTGCCATCGCAAGGTCTGTCCTGATCCAATGAATATCTTGGGACGCGATCCGTAAACAACTGCGTGACAACCCCTTGTGAGTGTGCCCCTCGCCGACGTATATGATGTTTCGCGGAACATCCGTGGCAATCACAAAGATGGAGTCCTTATGTCCTCCGATGTTGAGACCTTTGCGTTGCCCGATCGTGTAGAACTGCGCCCCGTCGTGCCGTCCGGCAATCTTTCCGAACGGATTCTCCTTGTATCGTGTCTTCTTGATGTGCTTTTTCCCAGCCCGGTAGGTCTCCGTCTCGAACTTGATGTCATCGTACCGTATCGGTTCTGACAACCTCATCAGTTCCTCATCGCTTAACCTGGTGATTTTTTCCACATCGAAGTCATTCCGGTGCGATAACCCTCCGGTTGGAGTGGATGTGGTTCCGCACCCGTGGCCGCCCGTGGCCTCGTGAACGGGTGG
>ULWC01023525.1_pt1 | contig 13137 bp, 10 predicted proteins | sample 1959931 | NCBI WGS metagenome assembly ULWC01 (sample SAMEA4835801, study PRJEB28245) | human gut metagenome | biome: gut microbiome; material: fecal sample | place: Denmark | collected 2008
TAGTATCGGTTATATGTGCATTTCTGCCTAATGGCTTTACAATAGTAATGCTTTCGATATTTATGATTGCACACTTGTATGCAATATCAGTAGAATTTGCACTTATTGCATTGTGCGTAGTGCTTCTTATGTATCTGTTATATTTCAGATTTACACCAAAGCTTGGATATCTGCTAATATTAACAGTAATTATGTGTAGTTTTAAGATACCTTATGTTATACCGGTTGCTGTAGGTTTATGCTCATCATTTCTTGCGGCAATACCTGTAAGCTTTGGTGTAATAATTTATTATATAATTAATACAGCCAGTGCTTACGAAGCAGCAGTTACTAACAAATCTTTAACAGAGAGTATGTTACAGGTTTCTTATTTAATAGAAAGTCTTGTTAAGGACAAGCAGATGATAGTGTTAATTGCAGCACTTGCAGTTACAGTAATTGTTGTATACATAATAAGAAGACTTAAGATTGACTATGCATGGGGTTACGCTATAGGAATAGGAAGTGTATTACAGTTCATAATTCTTGTTGTATGCGAGATTGTATTTAAGACTGAATTTAATATAGTTCTTATTGTAATCGGAGTTATATTAGGTGCACTTGCAGGTTATATCTGTAATGTTATGTTCTTTGCAGTTGATTTCAGAAGAACAGAGTATGTACAGTATGAAGATGACGAATACTATTATTATGTAAAGGCTGTGCCTAAGATTAATGTAGCAGGTGAGGATGTAAAGGTTAAGCAGATTAATGCAAGAAAGACCAGGAAAGCCTCAGATATAAGTGATGTAAGACAGGCTAAATCAACAACTGCTGCCACAGAAGAAGACGAAGATATGATATTTTTTGATAAATAATAGTATGTTTATCATATAGAAATTAAAAGGGTGGTGAGAATGTGACTACATCAGGTAATCTGTTGCAGAATTATTTTTCAAGATTATATATACCAAGGATTACATGGACAGATATTATAGAGATAATTATTATTGCGGTTGTTCTTTATAATATTCTGTTATGGATAATGAACACTAAAGCGTGGGCTTTGCTTAAAGGAATTATAGTAGTAGGTTTATTCGCGGTAGTTGCATATCTGCTTAACTTAAAGACTATATTGTGGATAGCAGGAAAGACGATAAGTGTTGGAATTATAGCCCTTGTTATTATATTCCAGCCTGAATTAAGAAGGGCGTTAGAGCAGTTAGGAAGAAAGAAATTTGTTCTTAATTTCCTGAATTTTGGTGATAACAGCAATAAAGATGAGCGTTTTAGTGTTAAGACGGCAGACGAAATTGTTGATGCGTGCTACAGGATGGGAGCGGTAAGGACAGGTGCATTGATAGTTATAGAACAGGATATGCTTCTGGAAGAGTATATAAAGACAGGAATACCTGTAGATGGTATTGTCACAAGCCAGCTTCTTATTAATATATTTGAGCATAATACACCGCTTCACGATGGTGCAGTTATAGTTAGGGGTAACAGGGTTGTTGCAGCTACCTGTTATCTTCCACTTACAGATAATGTTAATCTTAGCAAGGCTTTAGGAACAAGACACCGTGCCGGAGTCGGAATAAGCGAAGCTACAGACAGTATGACAATTATTGTATCAGAGGAAACGGGTAAGGTTTCCGTAGCTTTTGGTGGTGAATTAATACACGATATTGATGCAGATTCTTTAAAGAATAAACTGGAATATATCCGTAGAAAGAATATAGATGTTAAGTCTTTCAGGATATGGAGAGGCAGGTTGAAGCATGAAAGAGAAGATATTTAAGAATTTCAGCCTGAAGTTATTATCCGCTGTATTTGCAGTTGTTCTATGGACAGTTATTGTTAATATATATGACCCTAACACGAGTTATACATTCAGTAATATAACTGTACAGCTTATTAATACACAGAGCCTTACAGACAAAGATTACAGTTATGAAGTTGTTGATGGCGGCAAGATTTCAGTTACAGTAAGCGGTCCAAAGAGTGTCGTAACAGACCTTAAGACAAGTGATATAAGTGCAACCGCAGATTTGAGTAAGGTTACTGCATTTACAGATTATGTAGATATACAGGTTCAGGTAATTAAAGATGGACAGGTTCTTAATAATGTAGAGGCTGTTCCAAGAACATCAGCACTTAAGCTAAGCATAGAGAACAGGGATACCAAGACTTTGTCATTAGATGTTAACACGACAGGTTCTACAGCTTCAGGATATACGGTTGCTTCGACAAGTTCATCACCAACATATATCAAAGTTACAGGTCCTACATCTTTACTTGAGAGTGTAGCAGCATTATCAGTAAATGTAGATGTATCAGGTGCTAAGGAAGATATAAGCACAAGTGCAGATGTTAAGATGTTAGATGAAGATGGTAATGAAATAGTAAATGATGCACTTGAACTGTCATGTACTAAAGCAGATATCAATGTTGATATAGCAAGAATGAAGACGGTGTCAATAACAGCAAAGACAGGTGGAACGCCGTCAGACGGATATATTATAACAGATACAATATTAAGCCAGGCATCTGCGGTTATAACAGGTCCAGATGATTTGCTGGGTAAAGTAGATACAATAACAATTCCATCGCAGAATATTAATGCTGATGGATTGAGTGCTGATAAGACATATACTTTCAGATTATCAGATTATGTTCCATCAGGAATTAAATTTGTATCTGACAGCAGTCTTACTGTTACAGTTAAGATAGCACAGAAGGCTACAAAGCAGATAAGTCTTTCAGCTTCAGAGATAACACTTAATAATATACAGACAGGGTTTAATGCACAGGTAATGCAGGGTATTACATTTACTGTAACAGGTAATGATAATGTGTTATCGGCTGTCAGTGCATCAGATGTAAAGGCAGGCATTGACCTTAAGAATCTTGGGGCAGGAACTCATAATGTCACAGTGGCGTTATCACTGCCTGATGGAATAACTGTAGTAGGTAATGTTACTGTTAATGTTACAATAACGGCAATACAGCAGGAAACAACTACAGAGAGTACCAAAGCGACAGAAAGCACTACATCGGCGACAAGGTAATTTGTTAAGAACTGCCATTTAAGGAGGGATTATAATGGTAAAGGAGAATATAATTGTCACAAGCCAGCTTGGAATACATCTTCGTCCAGCGGGTGCTATGTGTGATGCGGCAATTAAATTTGATTCTAATATATCATTTGAATATGCAGAGGGTAAGACAGCCAATGCAAAGAGTGTAATATCAATACTTGCATCAGGTGTTAAATGTGGAGATGAGATAACTTTAATAGCTGATGGAAGCGATGAAGAAGAAGCGTTAAAGACAGTATCAGAAAAGTTTAAAGAAGCTCTTAAAGATTGATTTAATCTACGGATTGAATTATAATTAAATAAAATGATGTAGCAATACGTGTACATCAGTCAGGGAAAATATCATTTTCCCAGACATTATTAAATAACAAGGAAAGAGGTACAGAGTATGGGTTATATGGAAGTTTATAAGTCTTGGTGTGACAATATGTATTTTGATGAAGCAACAAGAGATGAACTTAAGTCAATCGCTAATGATGAGAAGGAGATTGAAGACAGATTTTACAAAGATCTTGAATTCGGAACAGGTGGCTTAAGAGGTGTAATTGGAAATGGTACTAATAGAATGAACATTTACACTGTAAGAAAAGCAACACAGGGACTTGCTAATTTTATTATTAAGGAAGGTGCAGCAGACAGAGGTGTAGCTATTGCATTTGACTCAAGAAGAATGTCACCTGAATTTGCTGATGAAGCAGCACTTTGTCTTAATGCTAACGGAATTAAGGCATATATATTCCCTTCACTTCGTCCAACACCAGAATTATCATTTGCATTAAGAGACCTTAACTGCATAGCTGGTATTGTAGTAACAGCAAGCCACAACCCACCAGAATACAACGGATATAAGGTGTACTGGGAAGATGGTGCACAGATTACAGCACCTAAGGATTCACAGATTATATCAGAAGTTAAGGCTGTAACAGATTACAATACAGTTAAGACTATGGATAAAGATGAAGCTAAGGCTTGCGGTCTTTACAATGTGATCGGATACGATATGGATGACAGATATATGGCCGCATTAAAGAAGATGAGTATTAATGGAGATATCATTAAGAAAGTAGCGGATGATATTAAGATTGTATACACACCATTCCATGGTACAGGTAATATTCCAGTAAGAAGAGTTCTTAAGGAATTAGGCTTTAAGCACGTATATGTTGTTCCAGAACAGGAAAAGCCAGACCCAGATTTTACAACGCTTGAATATCCTAACCCAGAAGATCCTAAGGCATTCACATTAGCATTAAAGCTTGCTAAGGAAGTTGATGCAGATATCGTTCTTGCAACAGATCCGGATGCTGACAGACTTGGTGTATATTCTAAGGATACTAAGACAGGTGAATACCAGTCATTTACAGGTAATATGTCTGCTATGCTTATTGCAGAATATATCCTTTCACAAAGACAGGAAAAGGGACTTCTTCATAAGAACGGAGCATTTGTTAAGACAATAGTTTCAACTAATATGGCTGACAGCATTGCTAAGGAATATAACCTTAAGCTTATTGAAGTTCTTACAGGCTTTAAGTTCATCGGTGAGCAGATTAAGTTCTTTGAACAGCAGGGTACATATGAATATGAATTTGGTTTTGAGGAAAGCTATGGCTGTCTTGTAGGAACACACGCAAGAGATAAGGATGCTATCGTTGCAGTTATGGCACTTTGTGAAGCAGCAGCTTACTATAAGAATAAAGGTCTTACTTTATGGGATCAGATGATTAACATCTATGAGAAGTATGGCTACTATAAAGAAGGACAGGTTGCTATCACAATGAAGGGTGCTGAGGGTGCTGGAAAGATTGCTAAGATGATGGATGACCTTAGAAATAATACACCATCTAAGATTGGTAACTGGACAGTTCTTGAAGCAAGAGATTATAAGAAGGACGAATGTGTCAATATGGTTACAGGCGATAAGCATAGCACAGGACTTCCTAACTCTAATGTACTTTATTATGATTTATCAGATAATGCATGGTGCTGTGCAAGACCATCTGGTACAGAGCCTAAGATTAAGTTCTATATGGGCGTTAAGGGCAGCAGCATAGAAGATGCAGCAGCTAAAGAAGAAGCTTTAAAGAAAGCTGTTATGGAGCTTGTTGGGCAGTAATCAGTAAGTATTATTTGATGGATATGTTTTACATAGCATAATTATATAAGTTCAGATTTTCTTAACAAGTAATACACAATATGAACACATTTCGTGAATATACTAACAGTATCAACAACGAAATGTGTTCATTTTTTCGTTGAAATGACATAAGTAAGGAGTGTTTGGATATGTATAATAATGAAGATAACGATTATATGAACAATAATTCTGATAATAATTCTAGGAATTATGAGAATGTAGAGCCTGATAATAATCAGAGTACAGGAACAACTGGATATACAACATACAGCCATAACACAGGTTATAATCAGAACAGTGCAGGTGGTGCTGGTATGAATAATGGACAGAACCAGTATTCTAACGGAAGTAATAATTATGGCTATAATGGTTATGGATATAATCAGGGTGGTATGAATAATTCACAGTATGGTGCTAATACATCATACAATAGCACAGGAACTAATGCCGGATATAATAACACAGCATATAATAATGGTGCTAATACAGGCTTTCATAATGCATCAGATAACAGTAATTCAACCTATAGATATTCATATGTTAATAATAATATAGGCAGTGATCAGAATAATTCTTATAGGAATGCACAAAGAGCAGCTAAGCAGGCTAAGAAGGAAGCAAGAAAGAAGTCATTTAACAATTGGTTTTCTAAGAATTCCACGGCTAAGAAGTATATAAGTGGTGTGCTTGCAGCAGTGGTATTTGGTGTTGTAGCTGGTTCAGCAATGTATGGAACTTATCATATTGAGAAGAAATATTTAGGTGGTAATGATACTAAGAACTATACAATTTCAACTGTGACAAGCAATATTGATAAAGTTACAAGCGATGATATTAATGCTAATGGAGATACTAATCTTTCACAATATTCATCAATGAATGTAGAAAGTGTGGCACAGGCAGCACTTCCGGCTATGGTTGCCCTTAATGGTACAACTACAGTAAGCAGTTCATCTTCAATGTATGGCTGGGGACAGCAGCAGTACGAGGCTTCAACAAGTGGAACTGGTATTATTGTTGGTAAGAATGATACAGAGCTTCTTATTGTAACTAATGCACATGTTGTAGATAATGTATCCAACTTAAAATGTGTATTTGTGGATGACCAGTCAGTAAGTGCAACGGTAAAGGGTTCTAAGTCAGATCAGGATATAGCAGTAGTTGCTGTATCATTATCAGATATTCCGTCTGACACAATAAGTAAAATAGCTATTGCAGAACTTGCAGATTCTGATACAATTGCAGTAGGCCAGCAGGTAGTGGCAATTGGTAATGCACTTGGAGAAGGACAGTCAGTTACTAATGGTATTATAAGTGCCCTTGACAGATCAATAACAGTTAACAATGTTACATTTTCAGGACTTATAATGACTAACGCAGCTATTAACTCAGGTAATAGTGGTGGAGCACTTCTTAATGCAAGCGGCAAGGTAATTGCTATTAACTTTGCTAAGACATCATCAGATGGTGTTGAGGGTATGGCATATTCAATACCTGTATCTAATGTTAAGGAACTTATAAGCTCACTTATGAGCAAGCAGACAAGACAGAAGGTAGATTCAGATAATGCTGGATATCTTGGTATTGCTGCTATAGATATAACAAGCACATATGCTTCTATGTATGGTTACCCACAGGGTATAATGGTTCGTACAGTAGCATCTGGCTCAGCAGCAGAGAAGGCAGGACTTTCAGCTTACGATATAATTGTCGGTTTTGATGACCAGTCAATATCAACAATGTCAGGCTTACAGTCACTTCTGCAGTATTATTCAGCAGGAGAGACAGTAAAGGTTGACTACTATCATCTTGAAGGTAGTGAATATGTACTAAAGAGTGTGGAGGTTACATTATGAAAGAAGAACTAATAAGCCTCGTAACACAGAATTGAGGATTAAATGAGTAACAACGATAATAATAATGAGAACAATACAACTGCTAACACAGATGAATACGAAAAGGTGTGTTATATATGCAGAAGGTCAGAGTCTAAGGCTGGTAAAATGATTAATATGCCAGGTGGTTTATGTGTATGTGCAGATTGTATGCAGAAGACCTTTGATACAATTAATAACAGTGATATCAATTATGATGACCTTATGAATAATATGCCTAATATGGGAATGTTCGGCGGCTTTAATATGATGGGTAATGACATTTCCAACAGGCAGAAAGTCAAGAAAAAGAAAGAAGATAATAACAAGCCTGCAGATAAGGAAAAGGACGATACACTTGATTTGGATAATCTTCCAGCACCTCATCAGATAAAGGCAATGTTAGATGAATATGTAATAGGTCAGGACTATGCCAAGAAGGTTATGTCAGTTGCTGTATACAATCATTATAAGAGAGTTGCCACAGGAACTATGGACGATATTGAGATTGAAAAGTCTAATATGCTTATGATAGGACCTACAGGAAGCGGAAAGACTTATCTTGTAAAGACACTGGCAAGACTTTTAAAAGTACCTCTTGCAATTACAGATGCTACTTCACTTACCGAAGCTGGCTATATAGGTGATGATATAGAGAGCGTTGTATCAAAGCTTTTACAGGCAGCAGATAATGACGTGGAGAAGGCAGAAAGAGGCATTATATTTATTGATGAGATAGATAAGATTGCCAAGAAGAAAGAAACAAGAAGCCGTGATGTAAGCGGTGAATCTGTACAGCAGGGAATGTTAAAGCTTCTTGAGGGAAGTGATATAGAAGTTCCAGTAGGTGCTACAAGCAAAAATGCTATGGTTCCGCAGGTTACAGTTAACACACGCAACATATTATTTATATGCGGTGGTGCATTTCCAGACCTTGAGAATATAATAAAGGCAAGACTTAATAAGCAGTCATCAATAGGTTTTAACTCAGACCTTAAAGATAAATATGATAATGACAAGAATATATTATCAAAGGTTGAATTAGAGGATTTAAGGGAATTTGGTATGATTCCTGAATTCTTAGGACGACTTCCTATAGTATTCTCTTTAGAGGGTCTTACAGAGGATATGCTTGTTAAGATTATGAAAGAGCCTAAGAATGCAATACTTAAGCAGTATCAGAAGTTATTAGAACTTGATGAGGTTAAGCTTGAATTTGATGATGATGCTTTAAGACAGATTGCAAAGAAAGCTATGGAAAAAGATACAGGAGCAAGAGCATTAAGGTCTATAATAGAAGAATATATGCTTGATATAATGTATGAAATTCCTAAAGATGATAATATCGGAAGTGTCACAATAACAGCAGATTACATCGAGAAGAAGGGCACACCGCTTATTATGATGCGTGGACAGGAAAGACTTCCAATGAATAATGCAGAAGCTTAATGCTGTCAGTTTCACAAGCCATTATGCACAAGATATTCTGCTGATGTTATTTTGCAGAAGTTATTATGTATATGTCAATATGTCAGTATATTAGTATTATTATAAAATATTAATCATATAATGTCCTTAAAGATTATCTTTAAGGACATTTTTTATGCCTTTATGCAGTGAAATGATAACAGATGAGGATATATATGATTATATAGTTGTCAATCTTCCGGGAATTAATAAGATGCTTCAAAGCAACCCTGATGTATGTATACAGAAGGTTGATGACCAATGGCTTGTTGCACATAGCAGGCTTCCGGATGACAGGGATTTTAATATAAGTGACTTGGGATATTATACAATTCCCAAGTTGTATGGGCTTATGGATACATCAAGCATTGATGCGGTAAATGCCACCAACATAACAAGCCAGCCTTTTTTAAATTCAAAAGGGCAGGGTGTTATCGTGGGGATAATAGACACAGGAATTGATTATCTTAGTGAGAACTTCTGTGATACGGCTGGTAATACGCGTATTATGGCTATATGGGATCAGACCCTTGAGTACAGGCAGAATTTATATGTTAATTATGGTCGTATATATGAACAGGCAGAGATTAATACAGCACTTGAAGCATACCGCAATGGACTAAATCCTTACGATTATGTGGGAACAACCGATATTACAGGGCACGGAACATTTATGGCTGGAGTAATTGCTTCAAGAAAAATTGATGATTACATAGGTGTTGCACCAGAGGCAAGCATAGTATGTGTAAAATTAAAAAATGCAAAGAAATATTTAAGGGATTACTTCTACATAAGGGATGATGCAGTGTGTTTTGAGGAAACGGATATTATGCTTGCCGCAAGATTTCTAAAGGATTATGCCGGGTTAAAGAAAATGCCTCTTGTCATATATATGGGACTGGGTAGTGGTCTGGGCTCAAGAACAGGCGGAAGTCCTTTATCAAATGTTCTTGATTCACTTACAATGCACGTTAATACATGTGTTGTTGTTCCTGCTGGCAATGAGGCAGTCAAAAGGACACATTTTAGCGGTTACGCTTCTGTTGTTCCTGAATATAAGGAAATGGAGATAAATGTTGAGAGGCGTGGAAAAGGCTTTGTGCTTGAAATATGGGCAAAAAGTCTTGATGTACTGTCGGTATCAATAATATCACCGACAGGCGAGATTATTCCAAGAATACCAGCAAGGATAGGCTCAAGTACACAATATTCATTTCTTTTGGAGAATTCAAGGATATATGTTGATTACCAGATTACAGAAACTGTTGCAGGGCAGGAAGTTATATTTATGAGATTTGAACGTCCGGCAGAGGGACTGTGGAAGATAGATGTATACAGTCTTACTAATCTTCCTGGATATTTTAATGCGTGGATAACTTTAAAAGAGCTTATGGACTGTGATGCCTATTTTCTTAATTCAGATGCTGATGTAACGCTTGTAGAGCCTGCCAGCGGTTTAAGGCTTATTACTGTTGGTGCATATAATCATAATACCAACGGAAGCGACGTGAACAGCAGCAGGGGTTATACGGCGGATAACAGGGTTAAGCCTGATATAGCAGCACCAGGAGTTAATGTGTATGGTGTTGGAGGCGTAAGAGGCTATACAGTTAGATCAGGAACAAGCATTGCTGCGGCACACGTTGCAGGGGCAGCGGCATTATTTTTTAGCTGGGGAGTTACTAACAATAACAGATCAGTTATAAGTAATAGCGAGATTAAGTCATATATAATAAGGGGAGCAGACCGACCGGGGGATATTGCTTATCCAAATGTTGAATATGGCTATGGCAGATTGAATATAGCAGGTGCATTTGACCAGATGAGGATAAGTTAATAAAAGCTTAAGGCTTAGCTTATTGTAATTATTAAGTACATATGATAAAGTGATTATGTATGCAGATATATTGTCAGGAATTGCAGGGTGATGTAACAGTGAAGCAATTTATTGGCATATGTAAGGGAAGTATCCCCGACACCTATATAAGAATTATAAAGGACAGGTATTTAACAATGAAATATAAAGCGATTGCACTCGATCTTGACGGAACACTCACAGACCATAATAAGAAGCTTCCGGAGGCTAATAAGGAGGCTGTATGGGCTGCAATTGATAAAGATGTTACAGTTATATTGGCTTCGGGACGTCCATTATTTGGGATAACACCGATAGCAGATGAGCTTGAGTTAGATAAGAGAGGCGGATATATATTAGCTTACAATGGTGGTGAGATAATTAACTGCCTGAATGGAGATGTAATTGTAAGCCACGAGCTTCCAAGGCAGTGTATAGACGATATATGTGATTATGCAAGAGCTAATGATGTGTATGCACTTACATATTCGGACGGAAAGATAGCAGCAGAGAGTGATGATGATGAGTATGTGTTAAAAGAAGCATTTTGCAATAATACAACAATAATTAAGACAGATGATTTAAAGAAATATGTAGATTATCCAGTTAATAAGTTCCTTGTTGTAGGAAGACACGATAAGCTTGTGCCAGTGCAGGAAGCTTTATTAGAGCATTATTCTGACGTGCTTGATGCATTTTATTCAGAAGATTATTTCCTTGAGGTAGTACCAAAGGGGGTTGCCAAAGATAAATCATTACAGCAGTTATTAGGTAAGCTGTCTATCAAAGAAGATGAGCTTATAGCCTGTGGAGATGGAATGAATGATATACCAATGTTAAAGATAGCAGGTGTTGCGGCTGTTATGGATAATGCGTATGAAGAAGTGAAAAAGTATGCAGACTATATCGCACCATCTAATGATGAATCGGGAGTTGCCGATATAATTAAAAGATTTATATTAAATGCTTAGAGTGATTAAGTGATAAATAATTATGGAGATTGACAATGGGAAGAGATAATGTTCAGAATGAAGAAATAGAAATTGATATTGGACATATTTTATCTATATTATGGGATAAGATAATGGTTATTATTGCAACAGGCATAATAGTGGGACTTGGTGCATTTCTTGTGGCAAAGTTTTTTATAACACCACAGTATGAGTCAGAAACCAAGCTGTATGTATTAAACAGGGCTAACGACAGTGCGACTACTTTATCAGATGTCCAGTTATCTACACAGCTTACGAAAGATTATAAGATACTTGTAACAAGTGCTCCGGTTATGAATGAGGTTATCAAGGAATTAAAGCTTGATATGAAAGCCTCACAGCTTGCTTCAAGCATATCTGTTGATACACCTTCGGATACACGTGTATTGCAGATAACAGTTGTTAGTGATGATCCTTATCAGGCTAAGAAGATAGCTGACTGTGTGGCTAAAGTATCATCACAGAAGATATGTGATATTATGAAGATTGAACAGGTAAATGTTATTGAGGAAGGCTCATTATCAGAGATACCAGCATTTGCTGTTGTCCAGAAATGGACAATTATAGGTGCTCTTGCAGGTATTGTGCTGTCAGCGGCGGTTATAGTAATAAAGTCAATGTTAGATGATACTGTAAAGACTACAGAAGATGTGGAGAAATATTTTGACCTCAGTACACTTGCAGTTATTCCAATTTCAGAAGAAATGGATGATGGCTTGCCAAAGAACAAGAAAAAGAGCAGGAAGAACAAAAAGAACAAGAATAAAAAGTAAAAGTCAGGTGAAAAGATAATATGCAGACTATCAATATAGAACGATTAAGAAAGCTTGATTACAGGGCTAATGAGGCATATAAGAATTTAAGAACGAATATCCAGCTTTGCGGTTCGGATATCAAGGTTATTATGCTCACAAGTACGACACCGGGAGAAGGTAAATCTACTGTATCATTTAATCTTGCGGTATCACTTGCAGAAGCAGGCAAGAAGGTTATATTTATTGATGCGGATTTAAGGAAGTCGGTGCTTGTAGGACGTTATAAGATTAATACGTCTGTTAAGGGACTTACACATTTCTTATCAGGAATTAATAAATTTGAAGAAGTTATGTATGCAACTAATGTTGAGAATTTTAATGTAGTATTTTCTGGTCCGGTGCCACCTAATCCTACAGAGCTTCTTGGCAATAAGGTGTTTAAGACACTTATAAAAGTATTAAGGGATTTGTATGATTATATAATAATTGATACACCACCTATAGGAAGTGTAATAGACAGTGCCATAGTGGCACAGGAGTGTGACGGAGTTGCCTATGTAATGGCGGCTAATGATGTAAGCTACAAATACGCCCAGAAGGGTCTGGAGCAGATTAAAAAGACAGACTGCAAGCTTCTTGGAGTGGTACTTAATAAGGTCGATATGGACGATAACAAATACTATGGTAAGTATTATGGCAAATACTATGGCAAGTATGGAGAACATGCCAATAAATAGGTGGCTGGTTATGTCGTAAATAACATATAATATTATAAACAGCTAATTGACATATTAACTTAATAACTATTTAAAAGGTAAAAAAGGCTTCGCATTACGATATACATAATGTGAAGCCTTTTTCTAATACTTGATAGTATTTTGTTAATAGTGTTTTATTAATAGTATTTTGAGCAATATTTTATAGTTAATTAGCTGCAGCCTGATTAGCATTGGAATTGCTATCTGCCTGGGCAGGGGCGG
>ULWC01050034.1_pt1 | contig 13132 bp, 8 predicted proteins | sample 1959931 | NCBI WGS metagenome assembly ULWC01 (sample SAMEA4835801, study PRJEB28245) | human gut metagenome | biome: gut microbiome; material: fecal sample | place: Denmark | collected 2008
TCTTAAATCTTTTATTTACAATTCTTAAATTTTTAGTCGATATGATGTCGGTGATGTTGCGAAAATTTCCGCTGACCGAGTGATCAATAATGACCGAACAGCGGCAAAAGCCAGCTCTGCTCAGGTGCTTCGCAATTCGCCGCGGGCTATGCCGCTGTTCGGCTTCACTAACTTCTGTGAGTCTGCATGGATGTTTAGTTTTTTGCGGTGCGAGGCTGTCCTGCTCGCTACTATGATCCTTATTACTGAGTACGGTTGACTCAAAATGCTCAACTGTCCGTAAACATGTGGTATTTCACGGATAAGTATTTCAAAACCAACAACTTGTCCGTGAGAAGGCGGGTTTTCACGGATAAAATCCATTCCGTGAGACAACGATTAACAGGAATAGCAGAGGCAGAGGTGCTCACAAAATAATGCGGTGAGTTACGTGGAATGAGGTAAACACAGCGTTGAATTGAATCGAACAACCTGCATGTCGTAATTTAGCGTATAGTACTGAGTGTCAGGTAGATATGACGAGTAGCCAAATGCAGATTATGTGAAATAGTGGGTAACCTGGCTTTAGCTTTATCTACTAACTGGTTGTGAATCAATGCTTTCGTCTGTTGCGCCAATTTCAGGTTGTTCGGTTTTTCTCTCTGGGCATGCCACATCTCCCGATTCCATTTCGCTTCCATAAAAGTTTATTCTTTTTGTAAACTTTTTTCAGGACGATACATGAAGCGCATCGCCTAAATGATTATATATCAATAATATAGCCATTTTCAGAGTTGACAAAAATATAACTCTGAGAACAGCTAAATCTCTGATGTTCAGATGTTTATATGGTGCGCCGCGAGTGCCGGGTGGAGTGCCGGCTAGAAACTGGAGAAGGAGGACCAGATGTGGGCTTCGACTCGGCGGCGGATTCGAGGTCGTCGGGGAGATTTACGAAGAAGTCGAAACCGGTCCAGGCTTCTACCTGGTCAACGCTGACTGTGTGGTTCTGGTAGCTGTCGGAGTAGGCCTTGTGGTCGAACCAGAAAGCTATGCAGGACGCGTTGGAAATCGTACTGCCGGAATACTTCACCCGGAGCACCAGCTTGTAGAAGTAGTTCGGGATCGGAACTCTCTGCGAACTGGACTTGCTGGGACTCGTGTAATTTATGATGCGAGTCTCGCCCTCCTTTTCGAAAGCCACGCCCGTCACCACGTAGATCTCCTCGTTGTTGCTCTTGGCAATGCCATGGACGGCATTCTCCAGATTGCTCCAGATTCCGCTGTTGAAACTATTCTGGATCTGCGGAACCTGATTCGTCACGTAGAAAGTCTGGGCCTGCATCGTGGCGTTTCCGTTGCGCGAACCGTTCGGACACATGTGACCTCGCGAATACGTGCTGTTCGAATAGCTGCCGTCAGTCACCCTGACCTGGTACTTCTCGTCGATGTTCGGGTTGTAGCTCCAGCCCGATGGCCGGCTGAGAGATCCCATGTGGCTGCTGTCCAACGGATATGCGGTCCAGAGGGGAGTCGTCATCTGTGTGTCGTAGAAGACGGTGTAGTTCCGCTCGCCGGCATAGGTGGTGCTTACTACATACTGCGAGCCTTCCTTAGCCGAGGCGAGTTCGAGCCAATCCTTGTTCACAGCAGGCTGGACGCCTCCCGGCATCTTGAAGACGGTCGGCGTGCCGGCATAGAACACTTGCTCGTCAGACGAGTATGTGCCTGTGCCTGATACGCGCGCGAACGCCTGAAAGACGTAGGATTTCCCGGGAACGAGGTCCGAAAGGTGAGCCTCGAAAGTCCCGCTGTCCGTGCCTGTCGCCGTGACCGAGCTGACGGTCAGTTTGTTTGTCAATGAATTTGAGGATGTGCCCCAATAAAAGCCGAGTTCGGCAGGTGAACTGCTGGCCCCTGTGTAAGAGCCCGACAGAGTCACCTCCGTCGAACTCAACACATTGGCCTTAATGTTTCTTACCTCTGCGTATGGCTTACGATCCGTGGGTTCTTGCCCGCCGGCACCTCCGCCGGAGGGTAGTCAGTCAGTATAGTAAACAACTACTGATGAGATACGGGATTGCGCGCTCATAGTAATAGAGAAATCACCTGCTGTAGTAATGGTAACCTCAGTGCCTGATGCTGTAGCAGTAGTTCCTGCTGGAGAATATGCACTATCTGTAAGTGGTTTAACATATTTGTAATTACCTTTTTTATCTTTATCACTTGCACAAGTGACTACCACCTTAGTAATCTTGTAGCCAGCGTTAGCCTTGAAAGTAATGACATTGTTTTGATACCATCTAGGGGCTGATATGTAATCTTTATTTGGAGGAGCAACATTGGTTCCGCTACCCTTTTTCTGAACGAAAGAGCAAGAGGTTCCGCTCCAAGTGATGGTGCTATTATTGAACGTACCATTCGCTAATGTAATGGTTTCACTCTTCTCTTCTGCTGCGCCTCAATCTCCATTCTGTGTAACTTCTATAGTTACATTATCAACGCCTTCTGCGCTTAATGTAATAGAACCTTTACGGATACCTGTTGTTTCGTTCTTTGATACAGTGTAGGTTAAGATGTCTCCAGATACAGAAGCAGATGTGACGACGGTTCCATCTACGGAAGTGTTGACTGTCTTAATGTTTTTCACTGTTATTGACATGGAGCCGTTCTCTATTCCTACAGCCGGGACTGTAATAGTTTTATCTGCCGACAAAATAGGTTCTGTTTGTGGCAGCACATCTTTGTAAGAAATTAATTTAATGTCAATTACTGAATTAGATGTTTTCTCGTATGTTGTGAAACGTGGGGAGCTAGTGTTGTAAAGCAAATAGTAAGACGGTGTTGTTGTAGATGCGATTTTCCAAAGGGCGGCTTCCTTATCATATGTTATTTTCCAATAACATGCATCATCATGAGTCGGCACGCCGCTGATGTTTGTCTTTCCTGAACATTTAATGTAAAGACTCTTTGAATCCCGTATTGTATACAATCCTTGTTTGGCGCCATTATTAATAACCTTAGTCAACACCATTTTATAATTTGGGAGCTCTGATGTTTCACAGATTGAACTATTTAAGGTAGTCAGCTTGTAATGGGAATAGAATTTTCCTGCGATGTAATTCATGCAGGCGTATTTCATATCGTTGTCCACGATTAGCCATTCCCCGGAATAGTCAGGAGTTTCTTCCTTCTCCACTCTCGTCACGCTGCTCATATCCACATTAAGCCCTTTACGAGCATTCTGCTTGAACACGATGTTGCAGGACTCGATATTACGGGTGTATGTTGCTTTGTTGGTCTCGACTACGATGTTCAATGATTTTACTGTTGCAGGCATGACTGCAGCCCAGAATTCAACATTGTTCTTGTTGACCTTGAGATTAGTTCCATTGATTGTCAAGATATTAGCGTCAGTGATGGGTTTTGGCCCCAAGATGTTGCCATTTTGTATATCAATCCATCTGTCTCCGACAAGTTTTGCATCAGCATCAGCGGTCAAAACAATTGTGGTGATGACCTCGTTCTCGGTGAGTCCCTGAAGGCCTTTGAGGGTTATGTCGGCGTGAGAAACGATGCGCTGCCATAAGAGAGGAATTGCATCTGCTCTTGCGTCGCTGAGGGAATTATAAGTTTTGGTGGCCTTTCCGATCATCAGGTCGGCCGCAGCGTCAAATGAATTCTCAGCTGGAGTCTGAACGTCAGGAATAGTCATCGTGACTGATGGCGCATAATTGATGTCTGTTGACTTTACACAGCTGCTTGGATATACACTATAGAACTGATGTACGCCTGTGGCAGTTGAATTAAAGTCGCCGGATATATTGAATACTGCTGTTTCTCCACCAGTGTCAAGACCATTTGATACGTAAATCTTTGCCGGCTTATTCTTGGTTGCATCACCATTGGCATTCTGCCATTTGTTGTTTACTGTGTATGCAATACTGATTTTGTCTCCTTTTTCCCAAAGAATCGTCTTGTTTACTGCATCTGCTACTGTTTTGGTGGTAGGATTTGCAGAGGTGAAATTGAGAGAAACGAGTTCATCTTCAATTGCCGGAGAAGAAGCCTCCTTCTGGCATGCAGCAAACGATAATGTCGTTGCCGCTATAACGAAAGGTATAAATATCTTTTTCATGATGCGGTCAATGTTTAAAGATTTTCAACGTCATCGTCTCCCCAAGAATAGCCATTGGCAGGAGAATTTATCTTATCTCCACTTCCTGTTACCGCGAATCCGGCTTCGGTTTCTACGTAAACGACCTGGACTTCAGGGCGTTCGTAATTGTTGGTTGATTATTTCATGATTGTTGTTAATTATTTTTATTTATCAGTTTCCATTATTTCAGTAACCATCAAGTTGTCAGATTAGTTACATCCTGCAAAGTTAGTCATTATATCGTATAAATGAAAAATTTTATTCGAAGATGAAGTCGTCGAAAATCAGGTCGTGGTGGTCGCTGTCCGGATGGCCGCTGTCCGGGTCTATCTGGATGCGGATCTTGGCATTGACCTTGGCCCCTAAGTCGTAGGTGAAACTTTGCTTGGTCTTGCGGTCGCTGTAGCTCTTCAGCGCGATCTGCTGCGGATTTTTCCATTCGTCGGTGTCGAATTCGCAGTAGGAAATCGTTGCGGATACCCAGAACTCGGAGAACCAGTAGCTGAAGCTTACCTTCGAGAGATTCTCGATGAAGTATTCCATTTTCAGGTGGCCGAACTGTGACTGGCTGTAATAGTCTGGGTCTTCCTTGTAGATGCGCAGTTGGGCGCTCTGCTTCCCTGTAATAGGATTCTGCCAGGAGAATGAGCCGAACCAGGTGCTCCACTGGAGGTTTTCGCGTCCTGCGGTCAGGCCGTATTTGTAGTATGACGGCTTGTCTGTCGTCGGAAATCCGCTCTCAAAGCCTTCTTTCAGAGGCATATCCACGCGCACGAGCGGTCCGTATTCCTTTTCAATGCCAGTCTGGAAGTCTTCCTCGATGAAGCCGCCACGGTAGCGGACTTTGATGCTGTTCATCTCCCATCTTTCGCTCTGTGTCGTGCCCATGCAGTAGAAGCAGACTTCGTCGTATTCGCCTTCGACTGTGTAGGAGCCACCTGCGTCAATGTTCTTCGCCTCTGACTTTTTCGCACGCCCGTCCACCGAGTGGGCGATTTTTGTCAATGTCGCAGAACCTACTGTTACGCTGAGCAGTTTGGCTCCATTGTGGGCGCGGACGCGGATGTATCCTCCGTTCTTCGATGCTGAGGTGCTCTGATAGAAGCGGATGCCCGAGTAGTCGTCGAGCACGCGTGGCCAATCCGTTCCCTTGCCCTGAGCGCAGACGTAGTCGATATTGCCGAAGTCATCGAGGTAGTCCTGAAGGGGATTGTAGAACTCGTGGTACTCTTCGTTGTGGATGAGGTCCGGATGCTGCGGGGTAGGTTTGGTCTCCACCTTTGTCGCTCCGGGGTTCAGAACTGTCACGTTTACGGTCTCTTCTGTCGAGCCTTCGCCGGGATTCTCGCTTCCTCCCGGATTCTCACCTTCGCCAGGTTTTCCGCCTTCTTCAGGTTTGTTTCCTTCTCCCGGTTTCTCTTCGCCGCCTGGATTTTCTTCTCCGGTTCCCGGTTTCCCCGGCTGTTCGGTTCCGTTCCCTTCATCGGGTTTTACTGTCGTTTCCGGCGAGCAGGCCCCGGCAATGGCTATGAATGCTGCCAGAAAAAGTGTTGCTATATGTCTTGTATTCATATTGTTGAGTTATAATTCCGCGAAAAAATCAGTTCACGCCAGTCGCGGCGTTCTGCAAAATGTCGGATCAATCGCCGAAGTTACGCATTATTATCGACAAATCGAAAAACGAACCAAATTGAAAATTCTGGGAGTGAGGTGTTGAAAATCTTGGGAATCTTGTATTGAAAATGTCCGGAATGTAAATTTCATTGAAAAAATTCGTATATTTGCCAAAATATATTTGTTAGAAATGCAGTTCGTAAATTCAGCAATTCCGGAGGGTCTCACCTTCGATGATGTTCTACTCGTTCCTGCACGCTCCGAAGTCCTTCCGAGAGCTGTAGATGTTTCCACCAAATTCACAAGAGATATTTCTCTCTGCACTCCTATTGTTTCTTCTGCAATGGACACTGTTACTGAGGCTGATCTTGCTATCGCGATGGCTCGTGCCGGCGGTATCGGTGTGATTCACAAGAATATGACCATTGACCAGCAGTGCGAGCAGGTCCGCAGGGTCAAGAGAGCGGAGAACGGTATGATTTACGATCCGGTCACCATCAGTCCTGAGGCTACTGTGGGCGATGCATTGGCACTTATGGCGAAGCATCATATCGGCGGCATTCCTGTAGTGGACTGCGCCGGCAGGCTCATCGGCATTGTCACGAACAGGGACCTGCGTTTCCAGGACAATAAGAAGATTCCGGTTTCGGACGTGATGACGAAGGATAATCTGATCACGGCGAAGAAGGGAATCAGTCTTCAGGATGCCACCGGCATTCTCCGCAGCAGCAAGGTGGAGAAACTTCCGGTCGTGGATGAGGACAACAAACTTGTAGGTCTCATCACCTATAAGGACCTTATGAAGATAAAGGACAATCCTATCGCTTCCAAGGATTCGAAGGGACGTCTTCTCGTGGCTGCTGCAGTCGGCGTGAAGTCTGACACTCTCGACAGGATCGAGATGCTCGTGAGCGCAGGTGCTGACGCTGTCGTCATTGACACTGCTCATGGCCACTCCGTGGGTGTGCTCGAGGTGATTTCCAAGGCTTGCGAGGCGTTCAAGAACAGAGATATACAGATAGTTGCGGGCAATGTTGCCACGGGCGAGGGTGCCAAGGCATTGGCAGATGCAGGTGTGAGCGCGGTGAAGGTCGGTATCGGACCTGGTTCCATCTGTACCACGCGTATCATCGCCGGTGTCGGGATGCCTCAGTTGACAGCTGTGATGCTTGCTTCCAAGGCATTGGAGGGAACGGGCGTGCCTGTGATTGCTGACGGCGGTATCCGCTATTCGGGTGATATCGTGAAGGCATTGGCGGCAGGCGCCAGCACCATTATGGCCGGCTCATTGTTTGCCGGAACTGAGGAGTCTCCAGGTGAGACCATCATCCTGAACGGAAGGAAGTTCAAGGCGTACAGGGGAATGGGTTCGCTCGAGGCTATGGAGCATGGTTCCAAGGACAGGTATTTCCAGGATATGGAAGAGGATGTGAAGAAGCTTGTTCCGGAAGGAATCGTGGCTCAGGTGCCGTTCAAGGGCACTGTGGCTGAGGTTGTTTACCAGCTTGTGGGTGGCCTGCGTGCAGGTATGGGCTATGTGGGAGCGAAGGATATCGCTTCTCTGCGCGGCGCCCAGTTCGTGCGTATCACCAATGCGGGTTACCTCGAGAGCCATCCGCATGATGTGACTATCACCAAGGAATCACCTAATTATTCGAGATAGATTTGAGTACTCGCAGAGTCCTGAATATTATAGGCGTATGCTTTTTCGTAATCGTCCTGCCGATGTTGAATTCGTGCAAGACGATTATGTCGTTTGTCCGTGACGGCAAGGTCGTGGCTGAGGTGGGGTCCGAAAAACTGTATGATACGGATTTGGCGACGTTCATTCCGGACGGCATTTCGGCTGAGGACAGCACTCGGCTTGCGCTCCAGTACATAAATTCATGGGCTACCGATATGGTGTTCAATGATGTGGTGGACAGGGAGTTGTCCAAGTCGGAGAAGAATGTCACCAAGGAACTGGAGGACTATCGCCGTTCGCTGCTGAAGTACCGCTATGAGCAGAAGTACATAAACCAGAGGCTCGATACGGCTGTGACTGACGGGCAGATAGAGAAGTACTATGAGGACCATATTGAGAATTTCCGTCTGGCTCTGCCGATTGCCAAGGCGAAGTTCCTCTGCATCTCTGCCGATTCGCCGAACTTGAACATCATCAAGAAGAAGCTGCTTTCGTCTGATGTGGATGATATAATGGAAGGTGACAGCCTGACGTATTCATCTGCATTGAGATATAACTTCTTTGGCGGAGGCTGGGTGAATATGGTGAGGCTGTCGCGGGAGTTCGGGACGGATTACGGGTCGTTGCTGGCGGTGATGAAGGACGGGATGGTGGAGATTCCGGACGGCAGCGGCAATCTGAACATTGCCTTTGTCAGCGAAATGATGAGGGCGGGGCAGACCGGACCGGTGGAATATTATAGGGAACAGATAAAAGATATTCTCCTGAGTACCAGAAAACAGGCTTTGATTTCAGGTTTGGAACGGGACTTGTTAGAGAATGCGCGCGCTCAAGGCGCTTTCGTTATAAAATGATGATTTATTGATTATGAAGAATATACTGAAACTTGCAGCAGCTGTGGTTGCGGTGTTGGCTTCGGCGCAGATGCCACTCAATGCCCAGAAATATGGTAATGGCCTCATTGATAAGACAATAGCTGTCGTGGGCAATGAGATGATTTCATTGTCGGAACTGGAGCAGGAGATTCTGTATATGCGTATGCAGGGGATGTATTCCGACAGGAATATGCGTTGCGAGCAGCTGGAGCGTATGCTTGAGTCGAAGCTTTTCCTGATGCAGGCGCGTGTGGATTCTCTCACGGTGAACCAGGAGATGGTGTCAAGCACTCTGGCGCAGCGTATCGACCAGATGCGTACTCAGCTCGGTGGTGATGACAATGTGGAGAAGGCCTACGGCAAGCCGATGTATAAACTTCGTCAGGAATGGAAGCAGCAGCTTGAGGATATGTCGCTTACCCAGCAGATGCAGTCTCAGATTGCTTCGGCGGTGCCTGAGCTGACTCCGCACGATGTGAAGGAGTATGTTTCCAAGACTGATGCCGCGGACCTGCCTATGGTTCCGGTGAAGTATCAGTTGAGCCAGATCTGTATCTATCCGGACCGTGAGGCTGCGAATCTTGCGGTGAAGGAGAGGCTGCTCAGCATACGTGAGCGAATTATCAACGGAGAGAAATTCTCTACATTGGCCCGTATCTATTCTGAGGACCCTGGCAGCGCGAGGAAGGGTGGCGAACTGGGGCTTGCGTCGAAGTCGATTTTCTGGCCGGCATTTTCTGATGCGGCGATGTCGCTCAAGCCTGGTGTGATTTCCCAGATTGTAGAGACGCCGGACGGCTTCCATATTATCGAGGTGCTCGAGAAGAAGGGGGATATGTTCAATGCCCGCCATATTCTCATGAAGCCGGTCTATACGGATACTGACAGGCAGAAGGCGTTCAAGACGCTCGACTCGCTCAAGACTGAAATCCAGAACAAGGCTGTCACTTTCGAGCTTGCGGCGAAGTTCTATTCTCAGGACAATCAGACTCGTACCAATGGTGGCCAGATGGCTGACCCGAATACCGGTTCCGCGTATTTTGAGATTGACCAGCTGAAGCCTCAGGACTATGCTGCCATCAAGAATCTGAAGGAAGGGGAGATCTCTGAGCCTGTGGAATCGCTTGACAATGAGGGCCGTAGCGGTAATACTGTGTATAAGATAATCCGCGTGGACAAGATCATTCCGTCCCATACGGCTTCGTTCGAGAATGACTACAGCGAGCTGCTGGACGAGGCGAAGGTAAAGAAGCAGAATGAGGCTATCGACGAGTTCATTGACAGCAAGATAAAGACGACATATATCACTATCGACCCGCTGTTCAAGGACTGCAATTTCTCTCGCGAGGGCTGGAACAAGATAGTGGCTCAGTGCGCGTCCGAGGCGGCTGAAAAGTAAGATATTGAGTGTCAATGAATTTCCGTAAGCTTTTCATATCTGTCGTTACGGTTCTCTCGACATTGACAAGTCTGTCTGCACAGGAAAATGGCAGTCAGAAGGACTCGCTCGTTCGTCTTCTGAGCGCGCAGTCCATGGAGCTTATCGAGAAGGACGGCGTCGATTACCGAAAAGTGACGGGACCGGCGAGGTTTCTGCACAATGATACTTATCTCATCTGTGATACGGCGCTCTGGAATATGAGTTCCAATGAAATCTACGCTATCAGCAATGTGAAGATTCTTCAGGACCAGACGGTGCTGACGGGAGACAGGCTGACTTATTACATTGACAGGGACCTGGCTGAGTTCAGGGGTACATTGGTGCAGCTCGAGGACAAGGACCGGAATGTGCTGCGTACCGAGCATCTGGATTACAACACGAAGGACAGTGTGGCGGTTTTCTTCAACGGTGGTTCGATGAAGGATGCCGAGGGCCAGATAATCGAAAGCCGGACAGGTACTTACGATTCCAAGATAAGGACGTTCACGTTCAATGATCGGGTGAATATGTTCACGGATTCGGTGTTCGTGAAGTCCACTACCATCGTCTATGATGCCAGGACCAATGTGGCGACGTTCGGGTTCGACACGGATACCTGGCAGGATGACAATATGCTTTCGGCCAATGGCGGCTGGTATGACCGCGGACGTGAGATTTTCCTGTTCCGGAACAATGTCCACGGCATGAGTGATACTCAGGAAGGCTGGGCGGACTCCTTATATTATTATAGGTCATCTAAAAATATCGAGCTGCTCGGCAATGCGCAGGTGACTGACACGACGCGTGATGTTTCGGCTCTGGCCGGGCGGATTTTCTATACGGATTCGTTGTCCGAGGTGAAGCTGACGAGGGACCCGGCGGTGATCGGCGTGATGAAAAATGCTGAGGACCAGCCGGATACGGTCTATTTCGGGGCTGATACCATTTTCGCCCGTACCTATATGATGTTTCAGGTCAATGAATCTGAGATAAAGAATTCCAAGTCCCGCATGGAGGATCTGGCGGTGGATGCTGTCCAGGCTTATCGTCAGAAGGCGGCCAAGGAGGCGGCTGAAGCAGCGGCCAAGGCTATGGAGAATGACCCGAACCGTCCTAAGCCGAACAAGAAACAGACTGGGGAGACCGGGGCTGTGGCTGCTGCAGGAGGGGCTGCGGAGACTTCGGGGGCGGCTGATGCTTCTGAGGCCGAGGCTTCCGAGTTCGAGGCTTCTGAGAGTGACGCATCTGAGTCTTCGGATGTTTCGGAGGCGGAAGAGACTTCTGAGTCGGCTGGTGCTTCCGAGTCTGAGGCTTCCGAGAGTGATGCATCTGGGTCTTCGGATGTTTCGGAGGCGGATGAGACTTCTGAGTCGGCTGAGGCTTCCGGAAAGAATGGCGATGAGGCGACTGATGCAGCGGAGGTGGCAGAGGGCGCTCCGGCAGACTCATTGACAGCCAAGACATTGACCTCGGCAAAGGATTCGACCGCGATGGCGGCTGGTGCACAGGCCTCTGAGGCAGATTCTGTCTCTCACGCGCTCGCATCGCTCGGCCCTGCAGCTGGTGCACTTCCGAAACCGGCCGGCAGGCTCGCCCATGCGTCCGATTCCCTTTCGCATGTTACTGACACGCTCTCGCATTCGGCAGATTCGCTCGCAAATGCAGCAGATTCATTGACAGTAGCCGCGGACTCGCTTTCCGCACCTAAGGACTCCACGAAACTGAATTTCATCACGGCCATCAAGAACGTGAAGATGTTCCGCAAAGATATACAGCTCGCTTGTGACTCATTGGTTTACAATGATTTGGATTCATTGGTCCGAATGTATGAGAAGCCGTTTGTCTGGAATGAGGGCAACAGGCAGTATTCTGCCGACAGCATCTATGCGGTGATCAAGGACAGGGCCATGCAGAAGGCCAGCCTGATGTCCAACGCCTTCATCATCGTGAAAGAAGACTCGTTGTGCTTCGACCAGATCAGGGCCACGGAAATGCTCGCCTACTTCGACACTACCGGGGCATTGACACGATTCGATGCACTCGGCGAGGCGAATGCCGTTTTCTATCTGCAGGAGGACAGCGTCTATGCGACCGTGAACAAGAGTGCTGCGAAAATGCTCTCTGCGCGGTTCCTGAACGGTGAACTGGACAAGGTCTATTACTTCGATGCCGCGAAAAACGATGGCTATCCGGTGGCTCAGATGACGCGTGATGAACGTGTACTGAAGGGCTTTGACTGGCAGATAGATGCGTGCCCGCGCGGCAAACAGGACATTACCACGCTCTCTCTGCGTCCATCGGAGCGCAGTTCATATTCGGCCCGTCCGCGTGCAACTTTCGAATACACAGACAGATACTATCCTGGTTACATCCCGGGCATAATGAAGCAGATCCGCGAGGGCAAGGTGGCCAAGGCCAATGCAGAGGCTCGCAGGAAGGCTGCCGCACAGGCTAAGGCCGCTGCCGCAGATTCATTGACGTTATCTGGCGACTCGCTGTCCGTGGCACAGGATTCATTGTCACTCTCTCCTGCGGACTCTCTCGGAACGTCCCTCCCGTCTGTCGCAGATTCGACAAAGGCCGCAACTGATTCTCTGTCAATGTCTTCTGATTCGTCTTCTGTCAATGCTCCTGTGCTGGATCCGTCCGCGTTGAAGAAGGCGCAGCGTGATTCCATCCGTGCGGCGAAGATAGCTGCCCGTGAAGCCAAATGGGCAAGGCTCGACAGTCTGGATGCAGCCAAAGCCAAGGCAGCCGCGGATAAGAAAGCAGCCAAACTTCGTGCGAAGAAGCTGAAACAGCTCAAGGCCCTGAAAGCCAGGGAGGAGAAGGAGAATGCCCGTCTCGAGAAATACAAGGCCGCATACCTGAAACAAAAGGAGCGCGACGACCTCAAAGCCGCCGCAAAGGCCGCCCGTGAGGCGGAGAAAGCAGCCCGAGAGGCGGAGAAAACCGCCCGTAAAGCCGATGACAACGCAGGTGCGCCAGAAAAAACAGAGCCGGCAGGTGTTACGGAGAAAGGCCCGACTTCAGAGGTGATTGCTCCCGCTCAGAAAGGCTGAGGCGCTGACTGAAAAGCATCCCAGCGGCGGAATTATGGTATCAATGAGCATAATGCTAATGCTGTAATGGTAGTTGTAATGCATTGATGAGTAGGCGGTTATGAGTATTTGAGCTAATGCGCAAAGATGCTCACTCCCCCTAAAAAAATAGGGTGATGAGCATCTTTGCATTTTGCTTTTATGGTATGTAAGTGGTTGTATGTTAATTTGTTACATCTGAATTTACCAACTCGCGGGTATGCTCATTGGTTCAGTAATTACCTATGGTGGCGCGCTGAGGTCGTGTTGCTGCGTCGATTTTCCGTATCCCTATTCCGCGAACAGCTTGACGATGTTCAG
>ULWC01016338.1_pt1 | contig 12977 bp, 21 predicted proteins | sample 1959931 | NCBI WGS metagenome assembly ULWC01 (sample SAMEA4835801, study PRJEB28245) | human gut metagenome | biome: gut microbiome; material: fecal sample | place: Denmark | collected 2008
CCTTGTGCAGAAGAAGCTGAATCTCTCCGGCTGGAAGGAAGCCGTCGTTGGCATCCTCTGCATCGCCGCTTCCTTCGCCGTCGGCATGAACTGCCCCCTCGTCCTCGACAAGACCGCATGGAGCTACATCACCTTTGTGTATATCTTCTTCGCCGCCGTGCTGCCCATGTGGCTTCTGAAGCAGCCCCGGGACTACATGACCACCTTCATGTTCATCGGAATGATCGCAGGCGCGGTCATTGGCCTGTTTGTCGCGCACCCGACGATGAACCTGCCCGTTTTCACAGGCTTCAATAACGAAAAGCTCGGCACCATGTTCCCGATTCTGTTCGTCACCGTCGCCTGCGGTGCGGTGTCCGGCTTCCACAGCCTTGTTTCCTCCGGCACATCCTCCAAGACCGTTGAAAACGAGAAGGACATGCTCAAGGTCGGCTACGGCGCCATGATTCTGGAGAGCCTGCTTGCCGTTCTCGCCCTCTGCGTGGCCGGTGCAGCCGCTGCTGCGGATGGCACCCCCGCCGCCGGTACTCCGTTCCAGATCTTCAGCCGCGGCGTTGCGGGCTTCTTTCAGATGTTCGGCGTCCCGACCTACGCCGCCACGGTCTTTATGACCATGTGCGTCTCCGCTCTTGCCCTCACGAGCCTTGATGCCGTTGCCCGTATTGCGCGGATGAGCTTTCAGGAGCTGTTCAGCGTGGACGATATGGCGCACGCCGAACCATGGCGCAAGCTTCTGTGCAATACCTATTTCTCCACGGTTCTGACGCTTGTGTTGGGCTATGTGCTTACCCAGATCGGCTATTCCAACATCTGGCCGCTGTTCGGCTCGGCCAATCAGCTGCTTTCCGCGCTGGTTCTCATCACGCTGTGCGTTTTTCTCAAGGTCACGGGCCGCAGCAACAAGATGTTGTTCCCGCCGCTGATCATCATGCTCTGCGTCACCTTCACGGCGCTGGTGCAGCGGCTGATGGCCATGGGGCGTGCCATCCAGAATGCAGCAGCGGTTACCATTCCCGCCGGTGAAACGACTTGGGGCGCGGTGTTCGTTGCCAACGGTCTGCAGCTTATTATCGCGGTACTTCTCATCGTGCTCGGCGCGACCATCGTGGTCAACTCCATGAGAAGCTACGTTGCCAGCAAGCACAATAGCGAAGCCAAGGTCTGATTTAAGGAAAATGAATAGGGCAGCCCCGGAACTGTAACACAGCAGTTCCGGGGCTTTATGCTGTATGTGAGGGAAGGGGGGACAGTGCGAAAGAGGGGATATCGTCCAAATTTGGAAAGCATTATTACGGATGAAACCAATGAAGGAAGTATCGCAGCCTATGGGCGTGAAATACCAGACACCACAGTGGAAATCACAGTTGCCGAGCTTCCGGAAACTACCGTCATGCACAAGGAAATGTCTGCGCCAGAAATCAGATGGGACGATTTTCAAGGAACCAAAATCCAGCGAATTTGACCTTGACTGAGAGGGGGATAAGAACACATTTGAAAAAGCACTTGAATTCATACAGCAATCCTTTATCAAAACGAACGCAACAAAATAATGTTTTTGTGTGCGTTGGGATACAGAGATCGGAGAAGGGGAGGGAAGTCAGAGCAGCTTATCCATTTCCCGAACTTTTTCGCATAGTTCGGTGTACTGCGACCGGAGCGCTACAAGCTGTTCGTTTGTCCGGGAAAGACACTTTTCATAGCGTTCCAAATTCTTCGCCACTTCTACGATTTTGACCAAATCCCGGTAGGGAATCAGCACCGGGAAATTCTCAGCGCAACAAAAATCTGCGTTACTCACGGTCATCACCTCCAAACGTGTTTTGACTGACCCAGAACTGAAAGGCTTCACGGGGAATTATGTACCGACATCCAACTTTTACGTGGGGAATCGTCCCGGCATTTACCAGCTTGTACGCAGATGGTAGACTGATTCTGAGGAACTTTGCAATTTCTCTTACTGTAATCATTTCGTTATCCATGTTATTCTCCTTTAATCCGTTTTATCGGACAGTTAATACGTTGCCTTGATGGTGTTCAGGTATTTCTGGACGTAGCTGTCAATCTGCCGCGCCTGATCGTCTGGCAACTCAAGGTATGTCTGTCCGTATTCCCTGATCTGCCGGTCATACTTGCGGAATGTGTTGGGGCTGGTAGAGGCTTTTAGGAAGTCGTAGAGATCCGGGTGGAGGATCACGGACTGAACCGGATACGGGAGGTTCGAGAAGTCTATGGACAGCTCCACGGGGGTGGTACGGAGTATTTTCGGAAAAACGTCCTTGATGGATTCATACTTGCCGGGAACAAGCGTCAGTTCGCAGCGGGTGCAGGGGAAACCGGCTAGGCCGAGATCGGCAGCCTTGTCATAGAGCTTGATTGCATTGTGCTGCTGACGTTTCCCCGTGTACTCCGTCTTAACGCCTTTGGTGTCAATGAAGCACTGATAGCCGGAGCCGGGACGCTGCACAAGCTGGAGATCGTCACGGGCAATAGGAAAGTCAAGCGCCAGATCGAACCGCTGAACGGATGAGGTGATAGCGTAGGCTGACAGAATGCCGATGGTGTCGCGGAGGACAGTACCGGAAACTTTGTTCGGATTAAAGTCTATGACAGCGTCGTAAACGTAGCGGTTGACCTTGTCGTAGGCGTAGCCGGTTGCGCTTTCGGGAGTTGCATAGCGACCGACCAAGACCGTAAAGGACACGTCGTTTCTCAGTTCAAAATTGACGGAATAGGCGTAGTTTCCGATTTTGAATCGGCTTTCTGCAACCTTTACGTCGTACTGTCCCAGCAGCCACCGGGAGTTATCCGTGAGACGGTCAAGCAGGAAAACGAGCGTGTCGTGGCGCTCATGCATGGCGAGATCGGTATAGCACTTTGGATAGGTGAACTTGATTCTGAGGGAATCAACGGAGGCAATGACGCCGTCGAGAAGCAGGGGATTGGAATAGGGTGCAATGCTCAAAAATTGAGCGTTAAAACCCCTGTTAGAATAGGGGGTTAGGGGCTGGTTTTCCATCGGGTCATGACCTCCTTTCCGGGGATGATTTTGAGAGCGTTTCCGGGCGCAGCGTCACGGTTGCCCGAGGTCATCCCGTGACCGCTTGCGTCCGTAGAAGCTGCAAAAGTCTACCACTGAATCGTCGGGTGCAGCCCCTCACGAAAAGCCGTGACTGGTGCTCCATGCGTTACCGCAGGGGCAAGGAACCCCATGCCCCTGCCCCTGCGTCAACACGAGGTGCAGCAAGTACCGGACGTTTGCGCCGGGGGCGCATATGTGGTCAAGCGGGAATGCAGCAGCTCAGAGACACGAGGGCAGGTCGCCCGACCGGGACGCTGGTGGTAGCCGGGAGCTGGGCAGGGGTGCATGGAACCCCTATAGGTGCAGCAGGAACGCGCAGGGGAGTGCCAAGCCCCTGACGAGCCGTGTACCGTGCGCTTCCAGCTTCGCTATTGTCATCGGGAGCTGGGAGCATCTGACGGACGTTGTGCCGTTCTGGGGGCGCTGTGTGGCTGAGAGAGGGCAACTACGAGGAACTAGTACAAGTATAAATCCGAGATTTTAGTATTTCAATAGTTTTCTACATTTAAGTCTTAGATTTTCGGATTTGCACAAAGACGGAGCGGTATTCCTCTGGTAAAATTGTGATCTTTAGTACGATTTGCTTGAATTTGTGGGGGAAAGATGATATACTGAACCGAAAAGGGGAGGGGCAGCGAATGAAAAAGAGGTTCAAGTATCTGGCATTGCGGGAAGCGAAAAATACCGGGGCATTTGGGCATTACTTGACCATGCCTGTGACAGACAAGACCAGAACACTGATTATCGGGGAACGGCTGGGGTATCTGAGAGAAACGGCTGGTTTATCACAGCAAGACGTTTGCGAGATTATCGGAGTTGCCAAGACCACATACAGTGGCTACGAGCTGGGACAGCACGAGCCGACCTGTGAGACGATTTGCCGTCTTGCAGAGCTGTACCAGATTGAGACAGACTTCATCATTGGCAAGGGCTTTGTAGACCCGTACAGCGACGATATTACCGAACACTATTTCCAGTGCAAGGGATTCAATGATTTGGGCATGGAGAACATCACCAAGACCATGAATGCGATTGCTGCTGAGGCTGATAAAGTCGAAAAAAGCGAATAAGAAAACCCCCAGTCATGGAGAAAATGTCCACGACTGGGGGATATCATTTTGCGTCAAAAAGTTAGAAGTGGGGGAAGGGCAAAAACATCGTTTTGGGGCTGTCTCTGAGCCTGTACAAAACGAACGCAACAAAATAGTAGTTTTTGTTGCATAAAAGGCAGAATTTACCATTTTACAAAACAGGGCTTAAAGGGAACCCGAGACATAGCTACATAGGTCTGTTTCGCCAGCGTCAGCGAAGTGGCGCAATTGCGCTCACTTTCGCTTGCCGCCGGCATCAACATAGACATTAGTAACATTGGTCATGGGCATATCCTTGAAACCCTCTTTTGCAAGAGTATGAATGACTTTATAGGTATCATAGGCCGAGCGCAATTCTTCCGTATGGACAAAGCTATACATGCCACGGTATTTGGATTCTATCACATTTCCCTCAGAATCGAAAATGGGCTTTCGCTTAATAACAACGGTAAAACAGCCGAGGAACGTATGAGGATTATATACCATGGAAACCTGTTCACGCAGCCCTTTATTGACGCGGGTAAACACCTGAGCGGTGCAGCACAAGATACGGTTATTTTTGCGGTTTTGCGTGGCGACCTCGAGCATTCCCTCCGGGAGTTTATTCAGACCGGACATGAACCAGTTTTGAATTTCATCAATGCCGACAATAACACCCTTGTGACCGTTGGTGTACTCAAGAAGCTGCTGCCATTTGGAAAGTTCGTCATTTTCCGTAGTGACACCGAAATTGGTAATCATTTTTGCAGCGGGGTATTGCTTTTGGAGACGGAGCATCATTTCAACACAGGCTATTGTCTTTCCTGCACCCTGTTCACCGCAGAACATATGAATACCACGAGGATTGAAGAAGCCCGGTTCACGTTCGTGTATATCCAGAATATAACGGCGGGGGACATCATAGAACAGCTGTTTGATAAGCGGGCGTTTCTTTACCGGGACAATGCCGGACGGCTTAAATTCCAGCTTGAAATAATACTTGAAAACCAGAAACCACGAAACACACAGCAAAGCGAAAATACCGATACAGACAGCAACAGGAGCGACCAGAATGGACAGTATTTTCACGATTTTGAAAGCGATATCAAATCCTTGCTTAAACACAGTTAACCTCCATCATACAAGGGGCAGCAAATCCCAGATAGTTTTTACAATAGCGATAATGACACGGAATCCGGAAATTGCCAGAAGTAAACCAACAATAGCAGATATCGTATTAAGTGGGAGCATATATAAAACACATCTTACAACGCCGAAAAATGTGGAAGTAGTACCCCAATCCGCAGAAAATGATATTTCCGGGAGCATACGCAGAAGCCATTCGAGCAATTGAAAAATAATATTCAAAAAGAACTCTGAGATCATTTAATCGTCACCCTTTCTGGAATAGCTGGAAATGTGGCCTATCGTACCAGATGCACCGCTGATAATACCGGGCAGTTTCAGGTACATACGCCACGCAAACAAAGCCCAAAGGAAGCCGGAAAGAATCAAATCGCCCTGTTTCTTGTATCTTGCATACCAGCGCATGTCCAGGAATGGAATAGTACCACCGTAGTTATAGCTACCCTCTGCATCATCCAGATGAATATATATAACAGGCGGTTCTGTGCTGAACAATTCGCCTGATATGTTTTCAGCAAATACAATAAACGGGTCAATCCAGTCAAATCTTGCACGTAAAGATTCAACTTTTGCTGTAATAAAGTCTGTAGTGGGGACAAAAATGGAGGTCAGAACAGAGGAAATACCGTCAACGATAGCAGAAGGAAGGCTTTTTATCCATTCGAGAATATCCGCAAGAGTAGCGCCCAAAGACTTAAGCCATTCTATTACGTCAGCGATTGCCGTTGAAATGGCTTGAGAAATGACAGCGGGCAAACCTTTAGCCCATTCAAGAATATCGCTAAGGGTAGCAGCCACGGATTTAAGCCAAGTCACAACGTCCGCTATCGCAGTTGAAATAGCTTCGGTAATAGACGTAACTGCGTTAGTGATACCGCCCATAATCGTTTCTGTTGCGGCTGTCCACCATGTTTCTATAGAAGAGCCTAAAGAAGCAATATTAAGTGCAATGGTAGTAGTTGCATTATCCCACCAAGAACTGATATTAGAGGAAACAACACGGTAAATGTTGATAAGAACTTGCAAGATAGACTTGAGCAGTGTAATAATACCAAGAAGATCAGCCCCGACAACAGGGACATCAACAATGGGAAGTTCCTCGTCTGTTTCTTCGACAGCCCCCGGATAATATGTCGTTCCGGCCTGTGCGACGTCCTGCGTTAAAGAACCGGTTCCCGCAATGGTATCAGAAACAGAGATAGGGAGGTATATCGTTTGGGAATCAGAAACGGAAATTGCCTTGCCTGTCCATCCGGCATATATTTCATCGTCTAAAGAACTAGCAATTGAGCCGTTGGAACGGAGACCTTCACCGAAAACCAAAGAGCCCGTTCCTTGTTTTATAGTTTCAAAAGAAGAAGCGCATGGAAAGACTTTGCTGAAAGTCATATCTCCCACAAGACCATTACTCCATACGATACGGTAATCTGATTTAACGCCAGAAGTATAAATCAGTTTAGCATCTGTAGTAGTACCCCAGCAGAAATAACCATTGCTGTCAATCTTAAATTCAACAGCACCATCAGAAAAAGCGCATACGTCATAACGGTTTCTATCATCATCTAAAACTCTTGTAACATAGCAATTTGAATAAGCTTCGCATTTATTCAGTTCACCCGGATAGGCTGAATTAAGCCAAGAAACACAATTTTTGTAAACGCCGTCAACAATGCCGGTAAAGCCATAAGTATGTGAAACGGCAGGGGTTGCAGTTGCTGACGTACCTGTCCAAAGCTTGTCAGAAACCCAGCTTACAAAATCTTTTGAGAGGTAGCATTTATGGTCGTAGACGACGCCACGAACCTGCTTTCCATCTGCGAGGGTATCTATAAGGTATTTACCGGGAACTGTTGCAGAAATGGCGGCAACCAATTCTTCATAATCTGTCTGTACCAGATACGTAATGCCCAAAGCCGTTATTGCCGCAGAAACAGCGATTTCCGGAGTAATAGCACAAACCAGCGCACCAGCAGCGGCAGCAACAGCACTAACCTCAATTGGACGAGCAAAAGCACAGAATAAAACAAGACCCGCCAAAAGGCAGCATGTCAAGGTAGTCATGATTCAGGATGAATGCCTTTTTGTCCGAAGAAATATAGCCGTCAACTGCTGCCCCGACACGGTCGTTTAAGACCATTTGCGCAGAGCTTGCGGGGAGGGATTCACTGCACCCGGCAACCGTCCAGAGGGCAGGAGCAACGGTGGCAGAGGGAACGCTATCAACGTAGGAAAAATTCACATTCTGTTCCGCTGCAAATGCGGGAAGAATCATAGAACCGGTTACAAGGATTACAGACAGCACTGCACACAACAGGGGGCGCAAGCGCATATTTTGAAAATTCATGTTCAAAAACTCCTTTCAAGTAGAAAAGCCCCCCGACAATGCCGGGGGGCATGGATGCCATATCAGGCACTGTGCAGGACACTCTGAAGGAAGGAAATACCCTTCCGCAGACCGATGAAACCGATCATGACGGGAATCACGACAGGCAGCAGACCCAGAATTTCATCCAGAACACCGCTCATCATCTGAGTGGTAACAATACCGGAAAGACCGGTGGAAGCGTCAGTCAGGAACATTGTCAAATCTCCTTTCAAAAGAAAATACGAAAGAATTTATAACAAAAGTAGCAAAGGCAAACGACAATTGCGAACAGGGCAAAGCCGGAAAGAACATGAACCGCGTCTAGAATAAGCTCATTGGAATTAACCAGCTTCACCAGATATTCGGTATAGTCCATTTGCTCTACAACTTCTATTACTTTTGTGACAGTTTCAGTTGGGACAGTTGTTTCCATAGGCATACTCAGTCCTTGTTTTTGACTTTTCGAGTTCGAGTTTCAACGTAAATAGGGAATGGAGCGAAGCGGCTGTTGCATTCGCTGGGCAGCTGATAAATTTCGTAAAACCGTTCGGCGGCTTTCCGGCTTGAGAATCGGTACCCATACATTGTTCCGGCGGGGGTCTGAATGTATAGGATACAGGCCATATTGCACCTCAATCATCGTCCAAGGGTCTGATATCCCGGTCTCCCGTGAATGCAAGAAAACCTCGGAAATTCTCAAAATCCTGAGATACGCCAGAATTGTGTTGCAGTTCACGGTAGCACTCATAATTGTGTTCGTTGACAAGCCGGACGGCGATTGAACCCATACGGCGGAGGTCTGCATAGATACCAGCGGCAACCGCTTTCTTTATCAGCTCAGAATAGCCAATCGGACCCGGCGTATTGTCCACGATATCTACCAAATTCAGCACTCTGGCACCCTCATCAGGCTCAGCAAGCAAGGTCGAGAGACGCACACGGAGAGGGCCGAAAACCGCTTCATACTCATATTGGAATTTGTCCTCATTGCCAAAGTGAACCAGATAGAGCAATGCGGAATCCACGTTGGCGCAGGCTTCCAGATAGTTGGGCTGAATGCCTAACTCTTTGGCAATGGCCGTATTCCACACAGCGTTCTTGAAGCGTACTACCACATGCCAGTGAGACTTTTTGGTTTCGCCCTTGTGTTCGCCATCTTCATAAACGTCCTTGTCATGCAGAATGGCAGCGAAGTTATAGCCACCGGATTTCAGCTTTTCGATAGCGGCTACATGGGTTTCGTCCTCCGGGTAGAGAACTGCGCAGAATTTGCGGTCACGGAATTTTTGAGTATCAGCCATTTGTTTTACCTCCTAAATATTGACACATGACACAGAATAGTACCATGTGTTAAATTCTTTAGAGTGTCATTTTTGACACCTGACACGAGCGGCGCTATGTCGTAGTGGCGCCGCCTGTGTCAAGAGGTGGGGAGGGCTTATCTCCCCTTGACTTCCCTCTTGACCTCACCGAACTGCACAAGCAGTTCGTTAAACATCGTTCTCAGTCCGTCCAGCTCACTGCGGAGTTGGGCGTTTTCGTCGTGTATCTGCTTCATTTCGCTCTTGAAATTGATAAGCGCAGTGAGTTCCTCCATGGGAACAGATACACGCCAGTCAGAACCGGGCATGGGTTACAGAATGCCGTCAACCGTAACCGTGCCGTTGTAACCGTGGAAAAAGATCTCCCGTTCCTCATCCACTTTGACACCACCGATAGCGTCAATCATGTCACCGGGGACGTTGGAAGTTGCGGCCTTATAGCCGGTCGTATACTGGTCTTTGTAAACGAAGGAAATGGGCTGAAAGTCATAAGGCTTACCATTTTTCTTGCTTACGCCCTGCATACGATTGCCAAGGCCAACGATTTTCATTTTTGTTCTTGCCATTTTGGGTTTTCCTCCTTTATTGTTCACATACGTTGGTATGTTGTACTGATAGAGTAACATACATTTGTATGTATGTCAAGCCCCATTAAAAAATTTTCTGTTATACTTGAAAAGAGGTGATAGGAATGTACTACTACCAAAGGCTCAAAGACCTGAGAGAAGACGCTGACAAATCACAAGCAGAAATCGCAAGGATTCTTGAAATATCGCAACAACATTATTCGCAATATGAAAGGGGAGAAAGAGAACTGCCCATGCACCTTTTCATAGTATTAGCCAACTATTACAATGCAAGTCTGGACTACATGACAGGACGCACGAATAACAAGGGCGGGTTTGCAAGCAGCGGTAAATTTGAATATAAATAATCAAAAAGAGAGGTAGACTGCATGGACACAATGACACAAGCATTTGAAGAAGCTACACAACAGATAGCAGCTTTAGGCAATTCGCTGATTATCATAGTGGTTGCCTTATCAATCGTTCCGTACATTCTGTTTGCAATCGGTTTAGGCAGCGTAGCAAGGACGTGCAGAATCAGACATAGCTGGATGGCATGGCTACCGATTGCAAGGAAACATCTGCTAACCGAAATCGCAGACTTGCGCAGAGTTCAGGCTGGAAAGCCCAAAAGACTGACCGTTCAATTTGAAATCATTACGGTTTTGTGCTTAATATGCGTCATTGCAATGGCCAAGGTGGGAAGCACTGCATTAGTGGTCATTCCATTGGTTCTTCTGGTTCTGCTGTCATACAACCAGGCATTTGCCTACTACTACTTTTACAGACTCTGCGACAAAGAAAACGCAACCATATATTTCCTCTTAGGGCTGATAGCCAAACCGTTAAACTCGTTTTTCGTGTTTCATTGCAGATAAAACATAGACCCCGGAACTGTATCACGACAGTTCCGGGGTTTTTGTTATACATGGGCAGGGGAGGGAAGTGCGGTATGGAGCGGGGGACTATGCCCCCGCTCAGGGTGAAAACGAGTTGCCCCGCCGAAGGTTGATGTTGTTTCAGCCTGTACCAGCGGGGCAATTCGTTTTTTTGCCGCCTAGCACTATCCATTTTATGAGTAAAAAAATTTTTGTCAAGGTACGAAAAGGAAGGTCAAAAAATGCTGCGGGAGACGCATTTTTTGACCTTCCTTTTCTTTTCCCCTTGACAAAAAACGAATTGCAGGGGCAATTCTTTCTTTTACTCACAAAAAGGATCGCGCCAAGGGCGGGCAAAAGGAAAAAGCCCGGTACTCGCGTTCTAACAGCCGTACCGGGCAGCGGGGTGAAAGAAACGAAGCCCCGCACCATTATTATACAAGCCCAGAAAGGAAATGTCAACTATGAAAGAGACAACGAAAACCAGCAGAACCGCAGGATACCTTGAGAAGATTTTCCGGGCATTGAACAACGACAGCTTCGGCGGGGAGCTGGAAGAACCCATCATCACCATTCAGAGCACACCAACGGCATTCGGTCATGTTACCGTTGCCAAGACGTGGAAAAGGAAGGACGACTGGAGGCATGAACTGAACATCGCTGCTGACTGGCTGGAAAGGCCGATTGAGAACGTGGTAGCTACCATGATTCACGAAATGACACATCTGTACAACATCCAGCACAATGTACAGGATTGCAGCAGGGGAGGGACGTACCACAACAAGAAATTCAAGGAGGAAGCCGAAAAGCACATGATTAAGATTGACCACTCTGATAAATACGGGTGGACAATCACAAGCCCCACGGACGAACTTTTGGAGTACATCATGGATAAGGGTTGGGAGGACATCGACATGGGGCGTGGTTGCCTGTTTGGGCTGCTAGGAGGGGGAAGCGACGGTAAACCCGCAAAAGGCACACAGACGGGCGCAGACGATCAGGAGCTGCCCAAGAAGGGGAACAGCAGAAGATACCAGTGTCCACAGTGCAAGGCCATCGTGAGAGCCACGAAGAACTTGCACATTATTTGCGGAACGTGCAACGTGGATTTTGAATTATCCTAAGTTAATTGAAAAAATCCTTGAAATATTAATATCAAAAGGGGAGTGGCAACACTCCCCGAAGGAGGACGCATGATAGAAGATATCATTAAACAGGTCAGAAAAGCAGCTATGGAGCTGAACATGGAGGTTGATGAGTTCCTGGAATGGCTCAGAGCTGAAAATAACAAAAAATTTCCATGGGAGGAATAAAGCGAACCGGGGAACCCTCACGGGAACCCCGGTTTTTTTATGTGCGACGGTTTGAAATTAATATTTCAATTTACAGAGGACAGCCAAGATTTGATAGCATCATCACGGGAGAAACCCATAAAGGAGGTATCACAGCCTATGGGCGTGAAGTACCAGACACCCCGGTGAAAATCACAGTTGCCGAGCTTCCGGAAACTACCGTCATGCACAAGGAAATGTCTGCGCCAGAAGTCGGACGGCACAATTTGCAGACTGTCAAAGTCAGGAATCCCAGCATCAGGCCGAGGGGAGGACAGAAACACATTTGTAAATGCAGTTGAAGCCATAATAATCCTTTATCAAAACGAACGCAACAAAATAAAAATTTTGTTGCGTTTAAAGCAGATGTATGATATAATGATGGCATCAATCAAGTTTACAGGAGGTCCTTATGCAGCGATACCATGATTGTCCCCAGGTGCTGCGGGAGTTTTTGATCTACCACGAAAATATCAAGGGTCAGTCGCCGCTGACAATTTCGGAGTACTATCTGGATTTGAGAATGTTCTTGCGATTCATAAAGCTCATGCGAAATGATATGCCAATGAGCACGAATCTGGATGACATCGATATCAAGGAAATTGACATTCAATTTATCCGGGATATCGACACATCGGATATTTTCGACTTTCTTTCCTATTTGGCCAATGACCGGGCAATTAACCCGGATTCAGCTGCTCCGGAGTACGGAATTTCCCCTGCCGCAAGGGCCAGAAAGCTTTCGTCCATTAAGTCCTTCTATAAATATCTGACCACACGAACCAAGCAGCTGCAGGAGAACCCTGTGGCAGATCTGGAATATCCAAAGCTTCGCAAAAGTCTCCCCAAGTATCTTACCATGGAACAGTCCGCCGCGCTATTGAAATCGGTGTCCGGGCAGAACGAAAAAAGGGATTATGCGATTTTGATGCTGTTTCTCAACTGTGGGATACGGCGCAGCGAACTTGTGAATCTGAACCTGTCGGACGTTTATGAAGACAGAATCCGCGTCATTGGCAAGGGCAACAAAGAACGGTTTGTCTATTTTGGCTCTGCCTGCCGGAAAGCGATAGACGCCTATCTTCCGGAACGCAATCAGAAAGTGCTTACAGACAATCGGGCACTGTTTGGTTCACGGGACAATAACCGGATCAGTGTGACGGCCGTTCATCGTCTGGTGAAAAAAGCGCTTTTACAGGCTGGACTGGATTCCACCCAAT
>ULWC01014891.1_pt1 | contig 12928 bp, 9 predicted proteins | sample 1959931 | NCBI WGS metagenome assembly ULWC01 (sample SAMEA4835801, study PRJEB28245) | human gut metagenome | biome: gut microbiome; material: fecal sample | place: Denmark | collected 2008
CGGTCCCCATCCTGCAGGCGACCAGCGACGCCGTGTTTGCCTACATCAACATTGTGGCCCTGCGCCCGCTGTGCGCGGAATCGCCGGTCGTGCAGCAGTTTTTGCAGTGCACGCAGGCGCGCAATGTCCAGACGGTGCTCAATAACATAGAGTATTATTTTTTCCATCCTCTGCGCAGCTGCATCGCCCGCGTCGTGCTCGAAAAGGCCGATGCCCACCCCGAGGACGGCTTTGCGCGCATCACCCACGAGGAGATCTCCCACCACCTCGGCACCACGCGCGAGGTCATCAGCAGGGAGCTGGAGGGGATGCGTCAGATGGGCCTTCTGCGCACCGGCCGCGGCAAGATCTATGTGCTCGACCGCCCTGCGCTGGAGGGCATGGCCAACTTGTAGGGCACACTTGGCGACCATATATGTCCAAACTGGAAGCTGTCAAAAAGCGAATTTCGCTTTTTGACAGCTTTCTTTTGTGCCATTTGACGCATTTTAATTGGACGTTTGGCGAAAAACGGTCAAAATGCACAATCGCAAATCGCCAATTTAGTGACATTCAACGAAACCAAATGGTTATGTTTAATTATCGCCATTTGCGTAACAAATGGTGCAGTAAAGATGGCGAAATTCGCTATATTGATAATTGTCAAACGAAGTTGCTTCTTTTTTTTTGGAGGCAAGTGTTAGTGACCATAACAGAAGAAACTCGTGCAGCGGACTGCACAAAAAATACGGAAAACACATCATGAATGGGAGGTACACAGAATGTATTACAGCAGCGGTAACTACGAGGCGTTTGCAACGCCGAAAAAACCCGAAGGCATCGACAACAAGTCGGCATATGTCGTCGGCACCGGCCTGGCCGGTCTGGCGGCGGCTTGCTTCCTGATCCGCGATGCACAGATGCCCGGCGAGCACATCACGCTCTTTGAGCACCTGCCGGTGGCCGGCGGCTCCTGCGACGGCATCTACGACGCGACCAAGGGCTTCATCATGCGCGGCGGCCGTGAGATGGATAACCACTTCGAGTGCATGTGGGATCTGTTCAAGTCCATCCCGTCGATCGTGAACCCGGGCGAGACGGTCTTCTCCGAGTACTACTACCTCAACAAGGAAGACCCGAACTTCTCCCTGTGCCGTGTCACCGAGAAGCAGGGCCAGGACGCCCACACCGACCGTAAGTACGGTCTGACGCCCGGCGCCGCCACCCAGCTGCTGAAGCTGTTCATGGCGACCAACAAGTCCCTCGAGGACAAGAAGATCGATGACGTGTTCGACGATGAGTTCTACGCCACGAACTTCTGGACCTACTGGCAGACCATGTTCGCGTTCGAGAAGTGGCACAGCGCCCTCGAGATGAAGCTCTACCTGCAGCGCTACATCCACCACATCGACGGCCTGCCGGATCTGAGCGCGCTGCGTTTCACCCGCTACAACCAGTATGAGTCCATGATCCTCCCGATGTGCAAATACATCACCGACCATGGCGGAAAGGTCCTCTTCGACACCACGGTCACGAACATCGTCTGCGACTGCACCGAGGATAAGAAGGTCGCCAAGAAGATCGAGTACACCCAGGGCGGCGTGGAAAAGGTCATCGAGCTGACCGAGAACGATCTCGTCATCTGCACGAATGGCTGCCAGGGCGATGCGTCCGCTTACGGCGATCAGACGCACGCTCCGGTCATCAAGGTCAAGAACGGCGAAGGCCCGTCCATCGAGATGTGGAAGAAGCTCGCCGCGCAGGATCCGGCGTTCGGCCATCCCGAGAAGTTCTTCAAGGACATCAAGGAGACCAGCTGGGAGTCCTGGACCGTCGACACGGCCAACAAGCAGATCCTCGACGCCATCCAGAAGATCTGCAAGCGCGACCCGCTGTCCGGCAAGGTCGTTACCGGCGGCATCGTCACCTGCCGCGATTCGAGCTGGCTCGTCAGCTGGACCATCAACCGTCAGGGCCAGTTCCAGGAGCAGCCGAAGGATCACTGCCTGATCTGGGTCTACGGCCTCAACTGCTGGGACGACAAGGGCGACTTCATCAAGAAGAACATGTGCGACTGCACCGGCATCGAGCTGGCGGCAGAGTGGCTGTACCACATCGGCATCCCCGAGGATCAGATCATGGATCTGGCCACGAACGAATGCAACACCACGCCGTGCATGATGCCTTACGTCACCACGTTCTTTGAGCCCAGAGCCGAAGGCGACCGCCCGAAGGTCGTGCCCGATGGTTCCGTCAACCTCGCGTTCGTCGGCCAGTTCGCCGATACCCCGCGCGACACCGTGTTCACCACCGAGTACTCCATCCGCACCGCGATGGAAGCGGTCTACACGCTCTGCAACGTCGACCGCGGCGTGCCGGAAGTCTGGGGCAGCGTGTATGATATCCGCGACCTGCTCTACGCCACCAGCAAGCTGCTCGACGGCAAGAAGCCGCTGGAGTTCCTGCTCCCGTCGGTTCTGCCGCTGCTCGACCTCGTCAAGGAGCCGCTGGTCAACAACGTCGTGGTGGATCTGCTCAAGAAGTATAACATCGTCTGACGTACCATCCCGTTAGATGTCGCATCCCCCCTTTGCCCCGGCAGCAAAAGCTGCCGGGGCATTTTGCGTGGTGGGGGAGTTCGAGGGGGCAAGGCATGGCAGAAAAAATCCGGCGCCGCGAACAGCGGCGCCGGATCTTCAATATTCATTCTTCTACGACCGGGAATGTGACCCGAATTTCAAACCCCGCGCCCCAGTCGGACGCGGCGGTGAGCGTGAGGCCCAGATCCTTTGCGACCTCGCGCGCGAGATAGAGCCCCATGCCGGTGGCTTTGTTCTTCTCGTGGCCGGAGTCTCCGGTGAAGCCTTTTTCAAACACGTATGGCAGGTCGCACGCGCGCACGCCCGGCCCGTTGTCGCGGATGGACAGGACGGTCGCCGTGTCTTTGCTTTCCAGGGAAAAGCTCAGCACCGGCTTTTCGAGCGCATACTTCACGCTGTTGCTCACGACCTGCCCGAGCAGGAAGCACAGCCCGCGCCGGTCGGCAAAGACCGTCTCGTCCGTCGGCCGGATCTCGACCCGGAAGCCTTTTTCCTCCAGCAGCGGGCGGTAATCGTCGAGCACCTCGTCGATGCAGCCGCGCAGCGTCAGCCGCTCAAAGCGATAGTCGCGCCGCGCGCCGCGCAGACGGGCGTAGTAGAGCATCTGGTCGATGAACGCCTGCATCCGGTTGCGCACGTAGTCGAGCTTGAAGCCCACGGCCTCCGGCAGCGTGTCGCGCCGGTTGTCGAGCACGAGCGTCAGCAGCGCCAGCGGCGTTTTCACCTCATGCGCCCAGAGCTCCACGTAGTTTTCGTAGTCGTCCATCTGCGCCTGTAACTGCGCGATGGCCTGCTGCTGCGCGCGCAGCGTCTCGCCGAGCAGGTGCACGCTCTGCGCCTCGTTTGCCGAGAGCAGGCGGCACAGCGCCTGTTCGTGCGCGGCGTCCGGCGCGGTCAGAAAGGCCGTGAAGGCCCGCTCCCGCTTTTTCGAGCGCGCGCAGAGCACCGCGCACACGCCGGCGAACAGAAACACCGTCGCCAGCACGATCACGGCCGTCATGGCGGCGAAGGCCCGCGCGTCCACCAGCCAGAGCAGCAGCGCGGCGAGCGCGTCCACACCCAGCAGCAGACCCAGCCACGGCAGGTACTGCCGCAGGTAGCTTCCGTTACGCTTCATGCGCCACCTCCAGCCGGTAGCCGACGCCGCGCACGGACACGAGCTGCTGGCACATGCCGAGGGACGCCATCGTCTTTTTCAGCCGCGTGAGGTTGACCTGCAGCGCATTCTCGTCGATGAACTCCGTCGTGCCCCAAAGCGCGCGGTTCAGCTCGTCTTTCGTGGCGGTCTGCCCGCCGTGTGCCAGCAGCGTCTCGAGCAGCTTGCCCTGATTCGGCGGCAGGACGACGGACTGATTGTGAATGTAGAGCGTGTAGGTCTGCCGGTCGAGCAGAAAGTCCGCCCCCTCGAGCAGGTTCGGCCGCCCCTCGTAGCGCTTGAGCACGTTGCCGATGCGCGCGAGCAGCCGCTCCTTCCGATAGGGCTTGGTGAGGTATTCGTCCGCGCCGAGCTCGAGCGCGTGCACCTCGTCGCGCAGCTGGTCGCGCGAGGTCAGCACGAGCACGGGCAGGGCGCTGCGCCGCTTGAGATCGCGGCAGATTTGAAATCCGCTCACCTCCGGCAGGTTCAGATCCAGCAGCACCAGATCGGGGGCGAGTGCGAGCAACTGCCCGGTCACGTCCGCAAAGTCCGTGACCTCCGTGACGGCGTAGCCCGCCCGGCGCAGCATATCCGCCAGCTCCTCGCGCATGAGCGCCTCATCCTCCACGACGGCGATGTGCTTCATCGCGCCGCCCCCTTTCTGTGTGCGTTATTCTTCACGTTCCGGCGCCATCAGCCCCAGCAGATACCGGCTGCTGGACCGCTTGACGGCCGCCATGTACAGCCATTCTACCACACACAGCAGCAAAATCATAGCACCGGCGGCGATCATCATTTCCGTCATGCCGCGCTGCGCCTGTACGGTGAGCATACCGGTGAAGAGCGCGCGCACGCCAAACACACTGCTGACTGCCGCCACGCCGACCGGCAGCCCAAAATACCAGTTGATCTGCGCCTTTGCCGCGCGGCAGAGCGTGCCGTGCTCCGCACCGAGACGCACGAGCGTCCGGTAGCGGCGTGCGGCCTTCTGCTGGCCCATGAGAAACTGCACGCCGATGATGGTGTTGGCCACGACGAGGAAGATGATGGCGAGGTAGATGGTCAGGTAACTCGCCGCAACGATGTAAAACAGCTCGCGGCCGAGGTTCTGCAGGTAACTCTCGTATCTCAAACCGAGCGGGTCGAGCAGTGCGTTCATGTCCGCAATGGCGTTCATGAGGCTCTTGCCCTCCGTCATGGACGGGGCAAGCACGCCGTCAAGGTAGACGTCATAGTCGCCCTGCGTGTAGTGGTCGAACACCGCGTCCGGCACGATGAGCGCAAACGACATCGTGATCGACCGGTCGGTCACGACGCTCACCGACTGCACCTGTCCACAGAGCGTGAACGGTGCGCCGTCGATCGTGATGGACGAGCCCTCTGCGATCAGGCGGTTGATCAGCGCCGTGCGGCTGGCCAGGGAGACCTCGCTGTCGCAGTAGACGGCGGTCTCATCGTCCGCGAGCGTCAGCTCCGGCAAACCGGCGGTCGTCAGCAGGCGGTTGTAGCTGCTGAGCGCGATGAGGTACGGGTAGCCCGCGGCCTCCAGCATGTATTGCAGCTGCTGCTGCTCGTCGGAGACGGGCATGGCATCGATGGTGCGCTGCAAGGCGGGGAATTTCACGGTGTTTTGGTAGTCCGTGCTCGTGCGCACGCGGCCGATGCGCATCTCAAAGAGGTCGGAAAATGCACCGTCGAGCCCGTGCGCGGCCAGCGTGTCGCGCACGGCGCTGCTGTCCTCGCTGTCAGTGGGGAAGGTGTAGTCGAGCGTGTGCGTCTCGGCGCGGGACGAGCGCGCGGTTGCCACGCCCGCGCCGAAGCAGCACAGCGCCGCCAGAATCAGCAGCGAGCAGATCGCCAGCGCGCCGGAGCGGTGGATGACCGTTTCCTCGACCTGACGGAAGTTGAACACCCGCAGCCTGCCCGCGCGGTCTCCGCGCCGGGCCAGCCGGTCGATGATGACACGCAGCCCGTAAAACAGCAGCAGCGTGCCCGCCACGCCGAGCGCGATCGTGCCCGCCATATAGCGCAGGCCGCTCCACGCATACCCGAGGATGGCAAACGTGTACGCTCCGGCGAGCAACGCCGTGCCCAGCACGAGCGCTGCGGCGTAGACAGCGGCGGGGCGCTGCTTTTTCGTGCCCTCGGGTGTCTCCGTGAGCAGCGCGCCGATCTCCTCGCGCACGATCTTCCCGCTGAGGATGAGCGAGGCCAGCAGCTTGATCGCAAGAAAGCCCACGGCCGTCCACCCGATGGCGGACAGGGAGAGCGTGAACCGGTGCCCCATGATGCCGAGGCCGACGAGCCGCGCCGTGACGAGGCTGATGACCTCTGAGATCAGCAGCGCCGCCGGCAGGCCGATGGCCAGCGCGATGAGGCTAGAGCGCAGATCCTCCGCCAGCAGCATGCCGAAGAGCTTGCGCCGCTGCATGCCCAGCATGAGGTACACGCCGAATTCGTGCCGCCGCCGCGCGAGCTGAAAGCGGTTGGCGTAGTATACGAGAAAGAACAAAATGAACAGCGTCAGCCCGTACAGCACCGGGACGAGCGACAGCAGCCGGTCTACGGCGCTGCTCTCCATGCGCTGCAGAAACATCATCACGTCCTGATGCGACAGGGAGAGGATGATGTAAAACGCGACGATCGAGATGAGCAAGGATGTGAAAAACAGCCCGTTTTCCCGGCGGCTGCGGCGGCTGTTGCGCGCAACAAGCTCAGAGAACATTCGCACTCCCCCCTCCCAGCTGCGCCATGACGGCCAGGATGCGCCCATAGAACTCCTGCTGCGTCTCGTCCGGCACGTCGCGCCGCAGCTCGTGGAAGAGCACGCCGTCCTGGATGAAGAGAATGCGCTTGCAGTAACTCGCGGCGTTGCAGTCGTGCGTGACCATGAGGATGGTCGTGCCGGCGTCCGCGTTCAGGCCGGAGAGTTTTTCCATGAGCGCGCGCGCGTTTTTCGAGTCGAGCGCGCCGGTCGGCTCGTCGGCCAGCACGATCTCGGGGTCGAGGATGAGCGCGCGCGCCGCCGCGATGCGCTGCTTTTGCCCGCCGGACATCTGCGCCGGGAACTTGTCGAGCACGTCCGTCACTTCCAGATAGTCTGCGAGCTTTGTCAGCCGCTCGCGGCTCTCGCCCTCGGACACGCCGTGCAGCGCCAGCGGCAGGAGAATGTTCTCCCGACCGGTGAGGTTGTCGATGAGCTCAAAGTTCTGAAACAGGTAGCCGATCTCCTTGCCGCGGTAGTCGGCGAGCGCCTTGCCGTGCAGCGTCGTGATGCACTTGTCGTGCAGGGCGACGGCGCCGCTGCTCGGCGCGATGACGGTCGCAATGCAGTTGAGCAGCGTCGATTTTCCCGAGCCGCTGCTGCCCATGATGCCGAGAAACTCGCCCGGCATGACCTGAAACGAGATGCCGTCGAGCGCGCGGGTCAGATTCGGCTCCTTGCCGTAATATTTTTTCAGGGCTGCAATTTCGAGAATGGGTTCCATTGCATGTACCTCCTTTGCTTTCTGCTGCCATGGTACAACACCCCGCGCACGAAATCCACTTACAGTGCCTGAAAGGATCTTGCAAAAGCGCGCGGATGCGCAAATGCCGCAGGCGGCTGCCTGCGGCATTTTTGGTTTATTCGGAATGTTACAGCGTGTTTTCTCCGGTCTCAAGGCCGATGACCTCGTCCACCGGCAGCGAGAGGATGATGCCGTGCGCGTCCGTGCGCAGGCCGCAGGCGTCGCTGATGGCGTTCATGACGGCGGCCTTTTTCTCGCGCGGCGTGACGATGACGACGAACTCCTCTTCCTCCTGCATGGAGATGCCGAGCTTGCGGCTGATGCGCTCGGAGTTCTGGCGGCGTCCCTTGAGGATCGTGCCGCCCATGGCGCCCGCGCTTCTGGCGGCGTCGATGGCGTCGCTGCTGTATCCGTTGCTGAGCGCGACCCAGATGGCGGTGTAACCGGCGCTGGTTTGCATATCGGACATATCGCTATCCACCCTTTCTTCGATTTTCTGTTCTATCGTCTCGCGCATCTGATCGTTCAGGAGCTGCAGCATCGGCCGCTGCAGCCCCGTGATCGGGATCGTCAGCACGATGCCGCCGCCGCGTTTGTGCAACGGGATGCGCTGCTGCAGCGCGTCGAGCAGGTCACGCACGAGAAATTTCGGCAGCAGCCCGATCGTGAGCAGGCGGCCGCTGCCGCTCAGGCCGAAGATGTCGAGCATCTCCGACGGCGCGGTGCCGTGCCCCTGGCACTGATAATAGATCGGGATGCGGAAATTCTGAAACGTCTGTTCGAGCTTGCGGCGGTATTCATGATTCGTAATGATGAGCACCATGCGCGGTGCGAGTCGGTTTTCGGCATGTATCATATCTCTTCGTCCTCCAGGTCGATGACGCCGTCATCGGACAGCAGGTCAGCTTTGTTTTGTGCCACGGCTTTGGATCTATGTACATAAAGAACGCCCATGATCTGGATCGCCACCGGCGGGGCGAGCGCGACGAGCGCTACGACGCCGAAGGCGTCCGTGACGACGTTGCCGCCGAGCGCGGTGCACGCGCCCATGGCCAGCGGCAGCAGAAAGGTGGAGGTCATGGGCCCGCTTGCGACGCCGCCGGAGTCGAAGGCGATGCCCACGAACACGGATGGCACGAACCGCGCGAGGATGAGCGCGAGCGCGTAGCCGGGCACGAGGATCCAGTAGATGCTGATGCCGGTCAGCACGCGCACCATGGACAGCATCACCGCGCAGGCGACGCCGATGGATAGCGCCGTGTTCATCATGCTCTGCGACACGGTGCCGCCGGTGACGTCCTCGACCTGCTTGTTGAGCACCTGCACGGCGGGCTCGGCCTTGACAATGTAGTAGCCGATGAGCGCGCCGATCGGGATGAGCACCCAGCGGTACGCGCTGCCGGCCAGACCCGAACCGAGCAGGTTGCCCACGGGCGTGAAGCCGACGTTCACACCGGTCAGAAACAGGATCAGGCCGATGACCGTGTACAGAAAGCCGACGCCCGTACGCAGCAGCTGCCGCCGCCGGTAGCAGCGCGTCAGCAGCTGAAACAGCACGAACACCGCCACGATTGGCAGGATGCTCAGCAGCACTTCCTCGGCATAGCCCGGGAAGCCGAGCGCGAACTGCCGCGCCACGTCGCGCGTCGTCACGACCGGCGCGATCTCTACGGCGGAGTAGGCCGCGTCCGTCGGGTGGTAGAAGATGCCGAGCAGCAGCACCATCAGAATCGGCCCGACGCTGCACAGCGCGACGAGACCGAAGCTGTCGTCGTCGTGTCCCTGCGTGCTGCGGATGGCTGACACGCCGACGCCCAGCGCCATGATAAACGGCACGGTGATGGGCCCGGTCGTGACGCCGCCGGCGTCGAACGCGACGGCGAGAAATTCCTTCGGGGAAAACAGCGTCAGCACAAACAGCAGCGCATACGCGGCCAGCAGACATTTTGCCAGCGAGACGCGAAACAAAATGCGCAGCACGGCCAGCGCCAGAAAGACGCCCACGCCGACGGCGACCGTCCAGATGAGCACATTGTTCGGGATCGACGCGACCTGGTTTGCCAGCACCTGCAGGTCCGGCTCCGCGATGGTGATGATCGTCCCGAGCGCGAACGCCACGAGTACGACCAGCAGCACCTTTTCGCGCTTCGCCAGCGTCTTGCCGACGCCCTCGCCGAGCGGCGTCATGGACATCTCGGCGCCGAGCTGGAAAAACCCCATGCCGACGATCAGCAGCACGGCGCCGGTCAGAAACAGCGCCAGCGTGCCGATCTCCATCGGGACGAGCGTGACGCTCAGCACCAGCACGATCAGGGTGATGGGCAGCACGCTCGAGAGAGATTCCTTGACTTTTTCTTTCAGCTTTTCATTCATACGGTTGCGGTGGTCCTCCTTTCGCGGGGTGATTCAGGATCGCTGCACGACCGCATCGCAGCCCGTCAGGCGCGGTTGAGAATGGCCATGAACTCCTCGCCGGTGATGGTCTCCTTTTCATAGAGGCACTTGGCCAGTTCGTCGAGCTTGGCACGGTTTTCCGTGAGGATGCCGACGGCCTTGGCGTGCTCTTTTTTCACGAGCGCGACGACCTGATGGTCGATCTGCGTCTGCGTTTCGGCCGAGCAGGCGAGGGAGGCGTCGCCGCCGAGGTACTGGTTCGTGACCGTCTCGAGCGCGACCATGTCGAACGCCTCGCTCATGCCGTAGCGCGTGATCATGCCGCGGGCGAGCTTTGTTGCCTGCTCAATGTCGTTGGACGCGCCGGTGGAGATGACGCCGAAGCGCACCTCCTCGGCCGCGCGGCCGCCGGTGAGCGTGGCGATCTTGTTTTCCAGCTCCTCTTTCGTCATGAGGTAGTGGTTGCCCTCTTCGACCTGCATCGTGTAGCCCAGCGCGCCGGACGTGCGGGGGATGATGGTGATCTTCTGCACGGGGGCGGAGTGTGTCTGCAGCGCGGCGACGAGCGCGTGGCCGATCTCGTGGTAGGCGACCGTCCATTTCTCCTGATCCGTGAGAATGGCGTTTTTCTTCTGATAGCCCGCGATGACGACCTCGATGCTTTCCTCGAGATCCGACTGCGTGGCAAAGCGGCGGCCGTCGCGCACGGCGCGCAGCGCGGCCTCGTTGACGATGTTCGCCAGCTCCGCGCCCGATGCGCCGGAGGCCATGCGCGCGATCTTGTTGTAGTCCACGTCCTCGGCGACCTTGATCTTGCGGGCGTGCACCTTGAGGATCTCCTCACGGCCCTTGAGATCGGGCAGCTCCACGGGCACGCGCCGGTCAAAGCGGCCGGGGCGCGTGAGCGCCGGGTCGAGCGACTCGGGCCGGTTCGTGGCGGCGAGGATGATGACGCCGTTGTTGCCCTCGAAGCCGTCCATCTCGGTCAGCAGCTGGTTAAGTGTCTGCTCGCGCTCGTCGTTGCCGCCGACCTGCCCGTCACGCTTTTTGCCGATGGCGTCGATCTCGTCGATGAACACGATGCAGGGCGCTTTCTCCTTGGCCTGACGGAACAGGTCGCGCACCTTGCTCGCACCCATGCCGACGAACATCTCCACGAACTCCGAACCGGACATGGAGAAAAACGGCACATTTGCCTCGCCCGCAACGGCCTTGGCCAGCATCGTCTTGCCGGTTCCCGGAGGGCCGACGAGCAGAACGCCCTTGGGCATGGATGCGCCGATCTCCTGATACTTTGCCGGGTCGTGCAGGTAGTTGACGATCTCGGTCAGGTTTTCCTTGGCCTCGTCCTCACCGGCGACATCGGAGAATTTGATGCCCTCGGCCGACTTGACGTAGACCTTCGCGTTCGAGCCGCCGAGCCCGAACATCATGGAGTTCGGCCCGCCGGCCTTGTTCGTCATGCGCTTGAGCATGAACTGGCCGAGGGCGACAAAAAACACGATCGGCAGCAGCCACGTCAGCAGAAACGACAGAAACGGCGACATCTGCTCGACGATCTCGCTCGAGAACTCCGCGCCGGAGTCCTTCAGGCGGTAGATGAGGTCAGGATCGTCCATCAGGCCGGTCTTGTAGACCTGCGTGTCGTCTTTGTTCGTGAAGAGGATCTGATTGTTCTGCACCTCCACACGGCCGATCTCCTGATTTTCCGTCATGGTCATAAACGTGCCGTAGTCGACCTCCTTGACCTGCCGCTGGCTCAGCCAGGGCACCGCCAGAAAGTTGAGCGCCAGAATCACGAGAATGACGATGGCGTAATAATACACCAACGGCTTTTTGGGGCTTTTCACTTCATTCATGTGAACGCTTCCTTTATCTTGATAAAATATGTGCACTTTTCGGACTCGTGTAACATAACTTTAGTTTACCACAACAGGAAAGAACTGTCCAGTGAATAAACTATGTATACCGTGTACAAAATTTGCCCAAAACGCCGGAAAAGAGACAAGGAAACTGCCTTCTGTGCAGCAAAGGTTACAGAAGAAAGGTCCTTGCGCCTGTATGATAGTTTTATAACAATTTGACGGAGGGCCTCGTATGGAGATGCTTCTTTACCAGAGCACACAGTTTCGTGACGTGAAAAAGATCCTGGACCACGCCCACGGCTTTGCAGGGCTTTTGACGGCCGGCGGCATCGAGGCCTCGCGGCTGGATGTGCCCTTCGTCTGCGATCAGAAGGTGCTCTCGCGGTATGACGATGCGTGCAGCGATGTCCGCCGCGTCCTGACCATGCAGCTGGGGCTTACACTGCCGAAGGGCTTTTCCATTCCGTTGGAGGCTGAGGATCTGGCAGTCTTTTTTTCGCAGCAGTGCGGCCTGCAGCAGATGCAGGACTACCTGACACAAAAGCGCGCGCGCACGCAGGCGGACATCCAGACCTGGCTGCGTGACCGCCCGTGGGACACCCACCCCGTGACGGCGGCGCAAGCGGCGGCGCAGAACCTCGTCTTTGACGCGCAGACCGGCCGCATCGGCACGGACGGCTGCTTCAACGCCGGCACGGTGCTCGAGCTGCCGTCGTCGGTCGACGGGGTGCGCGTGCGCCGTCTGGCGTCCTACGCCATGGTCTCCTATACGTATTTGGACACGCTCATCCTCCCGGACAGCATCGAGACGGTCGAGCCCTATGCATTTTATGATAAGGTGCACCTGCGCAGTACCAATCTGCCGCGCGGTCTCGCCGTCATCCCGGAGGGGATGTTTTCGCGCTGCATCGGCCTGACGGGCATCGTCATCCCGGACAGCGTGCGCGAGATCCAGGATGAGGCGTTTTACCAGTGCAGCAATCTGGACACGGTCGTCATCCCCGACAGCGTGGAGCGCATCGGCCGCTGCGCGTTTTTGAATGCGCGGCGCGTGATCTACCACGGCAGCGCCAAGGGCTTTCCCTGGGGCGCGACGCGGGGCAACTGAGAAAGGCGGAAACCGATATGCATCCTACCCGGCAATTTGAGACCGCCGTCTGCGGCGGCAGCAATCTGAAAGCACCGATGAAGCTCGACTTCCTGCGCTCGCTCTGCGCGCAGGAGCGCCATGCGTGGCCGGAGGTCGTGCTCTGCCGCGTCGAGGGCGAGACGCTGCCCGTGTGCTGCCTGTCCGAGGCGGCGGCGGGCGACCCGTTTGCGCGCATCGGCATCGTGACAGCACCCTCGGAGGCGCTCACGGCGCTGCTGCGCACCGCGCCCGTGCGGGCGCGGGTCACGGCCCTGTGCGATTCCGCGGGCGAGCCGTGCGACGGCGGCGCACCG
>ULWC01008786.1_pt1 | contig 12915 bp, 16 predicted proteins | sample 1959931 | NCBI WGS metagenome assembly ULWC01 (sample SAMEA4835801, study PRJEB28245) | human gut metagenome | biome: gut microbiome; material: fecal sample | place: Denmark | collected 2008
TTTCTGTTCGGATGGAGGTAAGCCGTGGCAAAACAAAACAAAAGCAAAAAGAAAAAACGCCCCGCCCCGCAGGCCCCGGCGGCCAAGCCCGCCCAAACCGCGCCCGCGCCGGAGCAGCCGCCCCGCACGGCTAAGCTGATGGCGGCGCTGTGCTATCTGAATGTGCTCATCCTCATCCCCGCCTGCACAAAATGGCGGCACGATGAGTTTGTAAAGTTCCACCTGAATCAGGGCCTTGTTGTGCTGGCGCTGGCCACGGTCTGCGCCTGCGTCGGCTTCCTGCCCCACGGCAGTGAGCTGGGGCTGACCCTGACGCTGCTGGTGGATGTGCTGTCCCTCGTCGGGCTGGTGCAGACTCTGCGCGGACTCAAAAGCCCGCTGCCGGGCATCTGGCGCATCACCCGTGCGTTCCATCCTTTTAACTGAACAGGAGATGCGAGTATGTCTAAAGCTGTTATCTTTTTTGCCCCCGGCCTTGAGGAGTGCGAGGGTCTGCTCTGCGTGGACATCCTGCGCCGCGCCGGTGTCGAGGTCACGATTGCCGCCGTCGGCGGGGAGAAGATCGTCAAGAGCGCCCGTCAGATCAGCGTTGTGGCCGACGCACTGGCCGAGGAGCTGGACTACACGGCGTTTGACGCCTGCATTTTGCCCGGCGGCATCCCCGGTGTGCCCAACCTGAAAGCCGACGCCACGGTGCGCCGGGTCTGCCGGGACTTTGCCGCCGAGGGTAAGGTTGTGGCCGCCATCTGCGCCGCGCCCACCGCGCTGGCGGCGTTCGGCGTGCTGAACGGCAAAAAGGCCACGGTCTACCCCGGCATGGACGCCGACCTGACTGCCGCAGGGGCCAGCTACACCGGACTGCCCCTCACCATCGACGGCAGCATCGTCACCGGCGAGGCCCTCGGTGCCGCCATCCCGTTTGCGCTGGCGATTGCCCGCATCCTGGCCGGTGCCGACGCCGCCAACAGGGTCAAGAGCGCGATCGTGTATCAGTAATTTATAGAGCCTGTAGGGGGCGACGTCCCCGGCGACCCGCGGGAGCCTGCGGCCACCGCGAAGCTTCGGCGGGCGGACAATGCCCGCCCCTACAGCCATACAATAAAACGCCCTGCCTTTTTCAAGACAGGGCGTTGCTTTTTTAGTTATTTCCGACCGCGCTGCAGCTCGATCCAGGCCAGGTCGCCTCTCTCCAGACCGTGGATCAGAACCTCCGCGGTGGCGATGTTTGTGGCGACAGGGATCGTGTGCATGTCGCACAGGCGCAGCAGCATCATGTCGTTCGGCTCGCCGGGCTTGGCACCGACGGGGTCACGGAAGAACAGCAGCATGTCCACCTCGCCGCAGCCGATCATGGCAGCGATCTGCTCGGCACCGCCGCGGCCTCCCGGATACAGCGTGCGCACCGGCAGACCGGTGGCATCATGGACGATTTTGCCGGTCACGCCCGTGGCGATCAGGTCATTCTCAGACAAAATGCGCACATAGGCAGTGCAGAACTGAGCCATCAATTCCTTGCGGGAATCGTGGGCAATCAAGGCAATTCTCATGGCTGAACTCTCCCCCTACAGCGGCCACCGCATGGCCGTAAAACAAGCATATATTCTATAATATAATATATGCACAAAAAATGCAAGTGCGGCAGCCGCAAAAACTGACAAAAAATGCGCCGTCCGGCCAAGTGCTTAGCGGATTGCCCAAACAGTACCGCAAAATTTTGGTAAAACAGCGCGCCGCAGTTGTGCTATAATGAAAAAAACGGACAGAACAATGTACAGCTTTCTGTCTAAAAGGAGGATTCACCATGAGGAAATCAGCCCAGACCGTCATCCGCCCGGATGCCTATTATACCATCGCCGCCGCCAATGGCCGCGTGCTGGAAGTGGCCGATTTCAACACCGAGAACGGCGCGTCTGTCCGCCTGTGGAGCTACGAGGGTCAGCCCTGGCAGCAGTGGCAGTTTGTGGAAGCGGGGGACGGCGAGTACCGCATCAGGAACCGCTTTACGGGCAAGGTCATGGACTTGGCCATGTCCGGCGTCTGCAACGGCACCTGGGTCCACCAGTGGACCCAGACCGCGGGTGCGGGTCAGCGCTGGCAGATCGTGGAGGCAGGCGGCGGCAAGGTCAAGCTGCGCAACGTCCTGGCCGATAAGGTCATCGACCTGGTGGGAATGCGCGTGGAGAACGGCACCCAGGCCCAGATCTGGCAGGATGTCTTTGGCGAGAACCAGCTCTGGAAGCTCGACCCTGTGCCCGAGCGCCTGCTGAACAAGGAGACCCCCGCCCCGACGCCTGCCGCCAAGAAGCCCGCCAAAACCACCCGCACCCAGACCGAGAAGAAAAACTCCGGCAAGGCCGCAAGGCGCAGCAGCAAGAATAAATGATTGAAAAGCCTTCCCCCACGGGGGAAGCTTTTTTTCTGTTGCGGGAAGCGAAAAATGTTGCTATAATAAAGCAAATACAAAAACCGAAAGGCAGTACGACCATGCAGTTTACCGAACTTACGAACGTTTCACCCGAAATCATCCGCGCTACACAGGCGATGGACTTTACCGATATGACCGAAATCCAGGAAAAGGCCATCCCGCTGATGCTGGCCGGGCACGATATGATCGCCAAAGCCCCCACGGGCACCGGCAAGACTGTGGCGTTCGGCATTCCTATTCTGTCCAAGGTCGATCCTGCCAGCCTGAAGCCGCAGGCCGTCATTTTAAGCCCCACGCGGGAGCTGGCCCAGCAGATCGCCCAGGACCTGCAAAATCTGGCGCGGTTTCTGCCTGACATCAAAATCGTCTGCGTCTATGGCGGCGCGGGCATGGACAAGCAGCAGCGCCAGCTCAAAGCCGGCTGCCAGATCGTCGTTGCCACGCCGGGCCGCCTGATGGACCACTACCGCCACCACACCATTGATGTCTCCGACGTCAAAACCGTCGTGCTGGACGAGGCCGACGAGATGCTGAACATGGGCTTTTACAAGGACGTCAAGTACATCATCGACCTGATGAAGCACCGCGAGAGCCTGTCGATGTTCTCGGCGACCATCAGCCGCGAGGTGCTGGACATCGGCTGGCTCTACCAGCACAACGCCGCCGAGGTCAGCGTCCAGCCCGTCGAGGATTCCAGCCCGAAAATTGCCCAGTACAAGCTGCTGACCACGGGCCGTGACAAGCTGGCCGACGCCGCGCAGATCATCATTGACGAGGGCTACAAGCGGGTCATGATCTTCTGCAACACCAAGTACAACACGGGGATGCTGGCCAACCAGCTTGCCCGGCTGAACTTCAACGTGGACTGCCTGCACGGCGACCTGTCCCAGGCTGAGCGCAACCGCATCATGACGCGGTTCAAGGCCGGGGAGATCGATGTGCTGGTCGCCACCGATGTGGCAGCGCGCGGTATTGACGTTTCCGATGTGGATGCCGTCATCAACTACGATGTGCCCGAGGAAAACGAGCACTACACCCACCGCATTGGCCGCACGGGCCGCGCCCGCAAGCAGGGCGCGAGCTACCTGTTCTACACGAAGGAGGAGCAAAAGCGCGTGGACCAGCTGCTGCGCCTGACCCGCAACACCGACGACTGCAAGAGTGTAAAGTTTGACTTTAACCATGAGCATCTGAAAATCGAGGACACCGCCCCGGCAGATAAGTTCCAGATCAAGGCATATTTTTAAGGCAGTAGATTTGTGCAAAACAAAAAGCGACCACCTGTTTCTCAGATGGCCGCTTTTATTTTGCCTGTTACAGGCTTTCGATCATATTTGCCACGATCTCCGTCGCGGTCTTAACGTACTCGGTGATGCTGAACTGCTTGACAACGAGCACCTCATAGCCGCTCTCGTCGGCGTTGTCGCTCATGGCGCGCAGGATGACGCAGGGCACGCCGTTGCGGCCCGCGATCTGGCTGACCGCCGCGCCCTCCATTTCGACGCAGTCGGGGTGGCACTTTTCCTCAATCGCCTTTTTCGTCTCGGCGTCACCGACGAAGGTGTCGCCCGTGGCGATCTTGCCCGCGATGGCCTTCACGCCGCAGGCAGTGCAGGCGTCCAGCGCGGCCTGCACCAGCGCAGGATCGCCGTGGTACTCGGTCTGGAACGGTGCGCTCTGGGCAATCATGCTCAGTTCGGCGTCGTGGTAGACGACGGTCTCACCGACGCAGACGTCGCCGATGCCGATTTTGCTGGTCATATTGCCCGCAATGCCGCTGAAAATCAGCTTATCAATGCCGTATTTTGTGCACAGCACCTGCACGGTGGATGCGGCGTTGGCCTTGCCCATGCCTGCGCAGCAGACGACGACCTGTTTGCCCTGCAGCGTGCCGCAGTGATACTCGACCCCGGCGTAGTTCTCTTTGGTCACGTTCTCCAGCCGTGCGCACAGCTGGTCGACTTCGTCGGGCATAGCGCCCATAATGCCAATAATCACGGTCAAACCTCCGTTAAACGTTGAACAAAAATTCGATAACGTCACCGTCGTTCACGACGTACTCCTTGCCCTCGGTGCGCTGCAGGCCCTTGGCCTTGACGGCGGCATAGTTGAAGTCGGCGTCCTCCAGGTCTTTGTACGCGATGACCTGCGCACGGATGAAGCCGCGCTCAAAGTCGCTGTGGATCTTGCCGGCAGCCTGCGGGGCCTTGGTGCCCTTCCTGATGGTCCAGGCGCGGCATTCCTTCTTGCCGTCGGTCAGGAAGCTGATGAGGCCCAGCAGCTCGTAGCTGGCCTTGATGAGCTTGTCCAGACCGGTGGACTCGATGCCCATTTCCTGCAGGAACGCAATTTTTTCCTCCTGCGTGGAACCGGCAATGTCCTCCTCGGTCTTGGCGCAGATGGGGATGGCCTGGGCGTTTTCCTCCTTGGCGCGGGCGGCAACGAGCGGGAAGTACGGGTTCTCGTCCAGCCCGCCCAGCAGGTCGTCCTCACCGACGTTGCAGGCGTAGATGACGGGCTTGGCGGACAGCAGGCCCAGCTCTTTGCGGGCGGCCTTCACGGCGTCGTCGCTCTCGTCAAAGTCAAAGCTGCGGGCGGGCTTGCCGCCCTCAAGCCAGGCGGCCAGGTCGGTCAGCCAGGCAGCCTCGGCGGCAGCGGCCTTGTTGCCGGTCTTGGCAGCCTTCTGCTGGCGGCCCAGGCGGTTGCTGACGACCTCGAGGTCGGCCAGGATCAGCTCCAAGTCGATGGCATCAATGTCGCGGATGGGGTCAACGCTCTCGGGCTTGTTGACGTCCTCGACCACATGAATGATGTTGTCATCGTCGAAGCAGCGCACAACATGGACGATGGCGTCGCACTCGCGGATGTGGCCCAGAAACTTGTTGCCGAGACCCGCGCCCTGACTGGCACCCTTGACCAGACCCGCAATGTCAACAAACTCAACGATGGCAGGCGTTTTCTTGTCGGTCTGCCAGATTTCGGCCAGCTTGTCCAGCCGCGGGTCTGGCACGGGCACGATGCCGGAGTTCGGCTCAATCGTGCAGAAGGGGTAGTTGGCCGCCTGCGCGTTCTGGGTGCTGGTCAGCGCATTGAACAGGGTAGACTTGCCCACGTTGGGCAGACCCACAATACCTAATTTCATATTTCTCCATATCTCCTTTATTATCGTTGTTTTTTGTTACCGGATTTGGGGTTTTACCCCCATTTTACCCCCATTTTCGAGGTTTACCCCTTTTTCTCACTATCAGCTGCCTCAAAAAGACGCACGGCGTTCTGCATTGAATCATCAGAAACATGGACGTATTTGTCCATCGTCGTCTTGATACTGGCGTGCCCCAGCAGCTGCTGCAAGACCTTGGGCTGCATGCCGCGCTCAATCGCGCGGGTAGCATACGTATGGCGCAGCGCATGCATCCCAAAGGGAGCAATGCCAGCTTTTTCGCACAGCTTATAGAGGTGGGCGTCATAGGAACTGTTCTTAATCGGCTCACCGGTGCGGTAGGTTACAAAGACCAGATCGTGCATGCAGAAGTACATCTGCCTTCCGGTACGGCGGTCCGTGTATTCCAGAATCTGCTGCATGGTGGGCGACTCTTTACGGGTTAAGCGCTCGTCATAGCAGCTCTTCAAAATACGATATGCGGTATCGGTCAAGGGGATAGTGCGGTAGCTTTTCACCGTTTTGGGCGGCCCGGCACGCCAGTACTTGAAGTGATGGCGGTACTCCAAACTTTTATTGACGGTAAGGGTACTCTTCTTCCAGTTGATGGCATCCCAAGTCAAACCAATCAATTCACCCGTGCGCAGCCCGGTTTCCAACAGCAGAGCATATTGCCGGTAGTTGTGGGAATCTTTTGCTACGTCGAGAAAACGCTTCTGTTCCTCAACGGAAAGGTAGCGGATATCGTCCACTGCACGGACCGGCTTGTTATAGCGCACGCCATTCATCGGATGTTTGACGATAATATCGTTCATCACAGCAGATTTGAACATGGTACCCATGGCAATGTAAGTCTGACGGATCGTAGAACCGGCGTAGGTGCTTTCCATGCGGTTCAGAATGATCTGGCAGTGCATCGGCTTTACATCGCCCATGCACATAGTTCCAATCACCGGCTGAACATTTCTCTTATAGCGTTCCGCGTAGTTGCGGATGCAGTTTGGGGAACGGTTACAGATGATGTTCGTGATCCAGTAGTCAAACCAATTGTCTACGGACATGTCAGAGTTGCAGGTGATGACGCGATGACGCAATTCGTATTTCGTATCGGCAAGCCAATTCTTGGCTTCAGGCAGCGACTTGAAATATTTTTCTCGCCGTTCCCCGTCTTTGGTATAGTATCTTGCGGAATATAACCCGTCCTTTCTTTGGCGTATGCCTTTTCCGTATTCTTTTCGCTTTAGGCTTTTACCCATAGTGGAATCCTTTCCAAAACAGGAATCCAACGCGATATTGAAATTATAGCACATGAAATCCCTATTTTCAACGGCATTACCTCTCTTAAATGATCAGCTTGCTGCTGATGTAGGCTTCAAATTCCTTGCGTTTGACCAATTTCTTTGAGCCTACATACAACACGAAAGGACAGTTGGGCTGTTTAAGCATGGCATCGATTTTGTTGATGCCGATATTGCTGTATTCAGATGCTTCTTTAATGGAAAGCGTCAGCTTCAGATGAATGGGTACACTTTCGGGATCTTGCATAATAAATGCCTCCTATTGCCTTTATAGTGTCAGATTTTCTTCGCGCGCGTGACAGCATCGATTTAAGGAATAAATCTTGCTGTATTCTAATTTTAATAGGAAAAACAACGATGGTATATACAAAAGCTGCGCGGATGTAATGCGGGCACCATGCTTTTATCATGCAAAATCTCACCATCTTGACAGGGCGGATATTCTTGTGCTATACTCCACCTGTAAATGATTTTTGTGCCTTGTGCACACGTTGTTTTGGTTTGTAATTCGTGCCAGCAGCCTTGTCCTGCCCATACGGGGTGGACGCTGTTGGCACTTTTCTTTTTATATCGGGTGAAAACACCCCAACCATAGCGAGAAGGATCGTGGTTCACGGTTTGTCGTGGACATCAGGCATTGCCTGCGGTCATTCTCGCTTTTTTATTTTGTTTCAAGGCCAATCGGCTTTGAGAAATACATTTTATATAGGAAAGGTGGAACACCAAATGAATGAACAGGCTAGACCCAAGGCAATCGCACGGCGCATCACGCGCCCGCGCAGGGCACGAACAATTCCTCACAATTTGCAGTATCGGCTGTACAATGTGCGCACCCAGCCCAAGCGCCCCTATCGCCAGCGCGAGAGGAGGGGCTGAGGATGCCGGAACACATAAGCCGATTCTGTTTATGGCGGTTCACCGTGCCGACATCAGCAAGCGCAACACCATGCTGGGGGAGCGCATCCGCCTGTACTGCAAGGCATATCACACCGAACGAAATGCACTGCCGGAACTGCAACAGGCCGGCTGAATGTAATAATGAAGGGAGAAATCACCCATGAAAGGGAATCAAGAACCTATGGTGCACCAAAAAGATACCTCGCAAGAAGTTGCGGGGTATTTTTTATTGCTGTTTTCCGGGGAGGCAATGCGCGGGCGGAGGGGCAAGCGCTGAAAGGTGAGGGTTTGCGGAGCGCTGTCTGATGCAAGAAATTACGGGAATATTTGTTGCCTGCCAAACTTTTGCCGAACACTATAAATTGTGGTACAACGCACTAAATTACACAATTAAAACGAGGTGATCACAATTTGCTGCAAAATTTGGACAATAATTGTGCATTTTAGCGGCGGACAAAGTGTGTGTAACTCTTGAAATTTTCTTGAATTCGTTGTATCCTTATAAAGGACATCGTAGAAAATGTACGATGGAATAGAATTACTTTTGGAGATACAACGGTTTTGAGTAAAACGACATCTAATTTGTACAAAACAGTCCTTTGTGTATTAACTTTGGTGGCGGCGCTGCTGCTGGCTGGCTGCGGCGGGGCAAAGTCTACCCGTGCAAAAGCGGATGAGACTGTGCACACCGCGCTGTTTGATTTCACCTGCGGCCAGGCCGAAGTGATCGATTCGTACAACGGAATCGACATCCCCGAGGGAGACAAGCTGGTACAATTTCACATTTCCGTTACCAACACCAGTGATAGTGGTTTCCTCATTTTTAAAGACGATTTCCAGCTCCAATGGGGCGATGGCGACAGCGATTTTGGCGTTGGCTTTGACGCTGTGGACGATGATATGCTGTCCGAGGTTACCGGGGTTAGCCCGGGGTCCACGCTGGAAGGCAACATTCTGGTTGCTGTCCCGCAGGACACCACGACCCTGACGGTTGCCTATCAGGAAACTTACGAAGACGGCAGTGATGCCGACGCTTACTTTGTGGACCTTAGTTTATGAAACAACGCACCAAAGCACTTTTGGCGGGGGTTATCTCCGGCGCAGCCTTTGCAGGGCTGGTCGGCGGGCTGATCCTCTGGCTCCCTTCCTATAAGCAGAAAAAAGAGATGGAAGCCATTAAGCCGGTAGAAACGACTGCGCCTATTATAGAGGAGCCCGAGGCCACCCCTGACCCGGCCGCTGAGGAAGCTGCTCAGCGGACTAAATATGCGGACCTTATCGCCCGCAACCCGGATTTTGCGGGTTGGATCGAAATCCCGGGTGTGGACATTGACCTGCCGATCCTGCAAACGACAGATAATTACTTTTACTTATACCATGATCTGGATCGCGCCGATGATAAGCGCGGCATGCCCTTTGCAGATTTTGAGTGCGACATGCAAAACGGACGCCACCTTATCATCTACGGGCATAACATGGGTGTAAATAATACCGACCGCTTCTCCAATCTGCAAAAGTACCGCGATGCTGATTATTACACAGCACACCCTTACCTGCAGTTGGATACCTTATATAAAAGTGAGATTTACAAAATCGTAGCGGTTTATGCCGTAACCTCGCGCGAGAGTGACGGCGATGTGTTCTACTTCAACCAGTATATCAATCTGGATGATGCCACCGAGCAGACATTTTTGGACGAGGTGGCAAAGCGCGCGTTTTATACCACCGGTGATTATGCCTACCCCACCGAGCGTCTGCTGACTTTAAGCACCTGCACCTACCAGATGGATGATGCGCGTATGGTCATTCTGGCACGCCCCTTGCGGGACGGTGAGACCACTGTGGCGGATGAGGTACACATCAACAGTGATCCGCTTCTGCCTGCCCGCTGGCCTGCCGGCAAATAAGGTCAGAAATTAAGCTGAAAAGCCCTAGGGCTTTTGTATTTCCTTTGAAAAAGGAAATAATAACCTCTGATTCACCGCCCTCATCCCAAGTGGGGGTGTTGGATATATGTCCGTATCTACTGCGCCAGTAAGCCGGTGCGCTTGGGGCACCGGCCTGCAAAACGCTTTAGATAAATACTTAATGAATAGGAGAAATAACATGCAGAAAACGTCTTTTAAAACTCGTCTGCTGGCTCTGCTGACTGCTGTGTTCATGGTTATCATGTGCGTGCCGTTTGCAGCGTTTGCAGAAGGTCCGTCTAAGGCTGATGTCAAGTCCGCCAAGGTCAGCTACTACGATGAGTCTGCCAACAAGCAGATTGCAGAGATTGAGATGGAAACCTACAAGAGCGGCAACGATGTCATGGTTGCAGCTACCACGGTTTTTGAGAAGTGCCCTGCTGGCTACGAAGTCGTAAATAGCGATTACATCGTTCGTGATGGTTACGTTTACGTTGCTGTCAAGCCGGTTCCCACCACCAAGACCATCAAGATCAACTACTACTCTGAGGAAGAGAATAAGCAGATCTCTGAGGTCAAGATGGAAGTTGCCGCTGACGCAACTTACGTCAACTCCGGTAGCCTGAAGGCTCCCGATGGTTACGAGCTGGTTGAGAGTGGCGATTTCACCATCAACGATGGCTACGTTTATGCTGCTGTCCGCAAGGTCAAGGCTCCTGCCACCACCAAGACCATCAAGATCAACTACTACTCCGAAGCTGAGAAGAAGCAGATCGCTGAGGTCGATATGACTGTTGCTGCTGATGCAACTTCTGTCAACTCCAGCAAGCTGACTGCTCCTCAGGGCTATGAGCTGGTTGAGAGTGGCGATTTCACCATCCGTGATGGCTACGTTTATGCTGCTGTCCGCAAGGTCAAGGCTCCTGCCACCACTAAGACCATCAAGATCAACTACTACTCCGAAGCTGAGGAGAAGCAGATCGCTGAGGTCGCGATGACTGTTGCTGCTGACGCTACTTACGTCAACACCAGCGCTCTGACCGCTCCCGAGGGTTATGAGCTGGCCGAAGTCGGCGACCTGGCCATCCGTGATGGCTACGTTTACGCCGCTGTCAACAAGATCGGCTCCAAGACCGTCAAGATCAACTACTACTCTGAGGCTGAAGAGAAGCAGATCAAGGAAGAAGAGCTGACTGTTGCTCCCGATGCTACTTGCGTGAACACCAGCAAGCTGACCGCTCCTACTGGCTATGAGCTGGTTGAGGTTGGCGACCTGCCCATCCGTGACGGCTACGTTTACGCTGCTGTCCGTAAGGTTTCCACCAAGGAAGTCAAGATCAACTTCTACTGCCCCGAGGAGAAGAAGCAGGTTGCTGAGCCCACCGTCGTTGTGAACGCTGATGCTACCTACGTCAACTCCAGCGCTTACGCCGCTCTGGTCCCCGCTGGCTACGAGCTGGCCGAAGTCGGCGACCTGCCCATCCGTGATGGCTACGTCTACGCCGAGGTCCGCAAGGTTGCCACCAAGACCATCAAGATCAACTACTACTCTGAGGAAGAGGAGAAGCAGATCGCTGAGGTCGAGATGACTGTTCCTGCTGATGCTACCTATGTCAACACCAGCAAGCTGACTGCTCCCGCAGGCTACAAGCTGGTTCTGGCTGGCGACCTGCCCATCCGTGACGGCTACGTTTACGCTGCTGTCCGTAAGGTTCCCACCACCACCATCAAGATCTCCTATGTTGACGAGGCTACCGATAAGGAAGTCGGCACCGAAGATTTGGTTGTCAACCAGGGTACTACCGTTGTGAACTTCAATGTCTTGAAGAGCGTCCCCGCTGGCTATGAGCTGTGCGAGGTTGGTGACTTCTACGTTGGCAATGGTTCCGCTAAGGTCATGGTCCGCAAGACCAAGTCCAACAACGGTTCTTCTTCCTCCAGCGCTTCCTCTTCCAGCAACACGACCAACACTTCTGCCAGCAACACGACCAACACTTCTGCCAGCCAGAAGCAGGTCGTCAAGGCTGCCGCTGCCCCGGCTAACACCACCAAGGTTCTGCCTAAGACCGGTGCTACCAATGCTGCTCCGCTGATTGGCGGCAGCCTGGCAGTTGTTGCCCTGCTGATGGGCTACGGCGTTTACGGCCTCGTTCTGCGCAAGAAAGACTAATTGTGTGGTTTCCCCATAGGGGAGCGGTACCCAATGCTGCCGCTCCTGGTTGGGCGCGTTAGCATCCACCAAGCCCCATGTGATTCAACACAACAACACCCCCGCACGGTGCAAGCCGTGCGGGGGTACTTTTTTGTCATACAGGCATAAAATATGGGCGGTATAGCAGGCGGGCATCCGTTGCCTGCTGCTGCGCTGCGCCGGGTCAATCATGTGGACCTGTCGGCGGCGCAGCGGTACGGCATCACGGTGCTGCGGGTGCCGGGCTACAGCCCCGAGGCAGTGGCCGAGCACGCCGCGCCGCTGGCGCTGGCCGCGAACCGCCGCATCTGCAAGGCGTATATCAAGGTGCGCAACAACAATTTTTCGCTTGATGGGCTGCTGGGGTACAACCTGTACGGCTCGGCGGCCGGTATGGGGTGATGAATCAGGTGAACAACGCAGGGAAAAATCCGGCGGTTTATCTGTTGTTAAAGAAGGTTTACAGCGGGTTCTCCGATGAAAGTCGGAGCGGAAATCGACTTTTGGCAGAGGTTAAAAAGCAGTTAGAGGAAGACGAATGCAATAATGCGCTTCTTCTTTTGGATGGCTATAACGAATTACCGTCAATCACTTGCCAGATGAATTTTATTCTGGATATCGCATCGTACCAGGAACAGTATCCGAATAGTATGACGGCTTTCAACTCTAAATTGTCATAATCCCGCACCGCCTTGACTGGGAGGTTGTGGTCGTAGATATGTTCCACGCAAATCACGCAGTCGGAGAAGTGGGGAGGCGGCCCGCTTTGCACCAGTGCCGCCTGTAGTGGCAGCAAAAGGAATTTACAGCCGTCCCGCTTCTTTTTATCCGGCAGCAGCGCAGGGAGCAGCACACGCAAGTAGTTGGTGTCTGCCCACACACGGATGCCCTGCACCTCGGCCACTTTGGGATAGTAATAGATTGGCGGTTCGTTGGACACGGAAAAGAACATATTGCGCAGATGCGCCGTGCTTTTCTCGCTAAGAAGTGCCACACTCTCCGCAGTTTTGGCAAACTGCATCGGGTCGGGCACAGGC
>ULWC01064110.1_pt1 | contig 12896 bp, 10 predicted proteins | sample 1959931 | NCBI WGS metagenome assembly ULWC01 (sample SAMEA4835801, study PRJEB28245) | human gut metagenome | biome: gut microbiome; material: fecal sample | place: Denmark | collected 2008
CTTGATGTACATCTCCCCCCAGGGCATCTCCCGGAAGGTCTTCCACTGCCCCTGCCAGACCACATCTTTGCTTTCCAGCAGATAGCGCAGCAGAAACGTCTGGGAGGGCAGCGGCGGCAGCGCCCCGCCGTCCAGCGCACGGATGGCATAGTCCGGGTGGGCAATGGCAAACGCCCTGCCCAGAAGACTGAGGGTGAATTCCTTCCCGTCCCAGCGGACGTCCGACAGTCTCGCCGTCACGGCGGCGGGATTTAGATCGCGAAACAGCTCCGCGTAATGGGCAAAGGGGGCTTCTTCTTTGTGGTTTTCTACTTGCATATTCCTTATTCCTTAATCGTGTAGTTCCAGAGGCAGACCGTCGGGATCCCGGAAGAATACATAGTGCCCTCCGTTTGCCTTGTCCTCGTGAATCGGTTCCGTCTCGATGCCCTGTGCGTTCAGCCAGTCCCGAGCCGCCTGAATGTTCGTTACCCGGAAGGCCAAATGCCGTAGACCCAGAGCCTCTGGCAGAGTCAGCCGGGCAGGAGCGTCGGGCTTGATGAACAGCTCCAGCACCAAATTCCCCAGCCGCAGCATCCGCAGATAATCCCGCTGCTCCGGCCTCCAGACTTGGCTCTCCAGAGTGAACCCCAGCTTGTTGACATAAAAATCCAGGGTTCGGGCTTCCTCCGAAGCAATCACCGCCACATGGTGCATTCCCTCCAGCATGTTACGCCTCCTGAACGGAGTGGGGGAACAGCCGCTTGTCCGTATGGGGCAGGAAGCAGGCAGCTACAAAGGAATCCATGTAGCCGGGGTATGTGGAAAGCTCCAGATAGGTCATGTTCGCTGCCACTTCCGCCGTTTTTGCGGCGGCTTCGTCACTCATGACCATGGCGTAAGCGCCAGCCAGAGAGGAGTTGCCGATGTAGTGGAACTTTTCCAGCTCCACATCCGGGAACATGCCGATATTCACCGCGTTCTTCATGTTGATGCCGGAGCCGATGCCGCCTGCGACATAGACGTTCTCGATGGCTTCCATGGGCATATCCACGCTTTGCAGCAATGTTGCGATGGCGGAGAAGATCGCGCCCTTGGCACGAATGAAGTTGTCAATGTCCACTTCATTGATGGACACTTCCCGGCCGGTCTCGCTTTCGTTTTCAAAGGCGATAACGTAACGCCCCATGCCGTGATGATCCCGGCGGACGCGCTCGCCCTCTCGGACGAACAGGCCCTTGGCGTTGACGATGCCGCAGCGGTACAGCTCGGAAATGATGTCGATGATGCCGCTGCCGCAGATGCCGACGGCCTTCTGTCCTTCGTCGCCCACGATGGAAACGGTGGGTTCCATGGTCACTTTGTCTACGGTGCAGGCTTCGATGGCGCCGTCCGTGGCGCGCATACCGCAGGAAATGTCGCCGCCCTCAAAGGCGGGGCCGGCAGAACAGGCGCAGCTCACCAGGAAGTCCCGGTTGCCGAACACGATCTCGCCGTTGGTGCCAAGGTCGATGAACAGGCTCAGCGCGTCACTGTCCCAGATGCCGGAGGCCAGCGTACCGGCGGTGATGTCGCCGCCCACGTAGGAACCGATGTTGGGTGCGATGAGTACCGGCGCGAGGGGGTTGGCGGGAATCTTCAAGTCCTGCGCCAGCAGTCCGTTCCAGAGGAAGAAGCTGGGGATGTACGGATCCATGCGGACGCTCTGGGCATCCACGCCCACCAGCAGGTGGTTCATGGTGGTATTCGCGCCCACGCTCATGCGCAGAATGGACGGGCATGTGACCCCCGCGGACTTGCACAGATTGGCAATGATGGGGTTCAGAGTCTCCTTCAGGATGGCGTCCTGAAGCTTTTTCCTGCCGCCGGGCTTGCCCTGCTCGATGATACGGTTGATGACGTCCGCGCCGTAACGGATCTGGCCGTTGCCGGAGGAACCCTTCGCCAGAATTTTGCCCGTGGTCAGATCGGTCAGCACCATGGTGACCGTGGTAGTGCCGATATCGATGGCGCAGCCGACGATGGCAGTGTCCTCCGGGGCGCAAACTTCCATACAGCGGAAGGTATCGCCCAGAAGTTCGCCCTTCACGCACACGTGGAAGCTGTTTTCCCGCAGAACGTGGGCCAGCTTCACCATGACGCAGAAGGGAATCTCCACCTTCTCTACGCCCAGCGCTTCCTCAAGCGCCCAGGTCAGGCGCTCGTTGTCGGGCATGGTGTCGTCCAGACTCGGCTCGGCCATGGTCACGACCACCGCCCGGAACTGATTGGTAAAGTGAATGCCGCTTTGTTTCAGCTGGCTCTGGCAGGCGTCAAAAATGGCGACCTCCTGCGGGCTGCTCAAATCGGCGGTCTTCATCCGGGACTGGTAGGCGCTGGCGATGTCCGGAACGAACACGGTGCAGTTGCCGACGACCTTCGAGCTGCAGCTCAGGCGCCAGCCTTCGGCATATTCTTCGTCGGAAATATGGCGGCTGGGGTAGGATTCCAGTTCTCCCTCCACCAGCTTGATGCGGCACTTGCCGCAGGAACCGTTGCCGGAGCAGGGAGCGTCGATTGCCACATTGGCACGGCGAGCCAGCTCCAGAAGGTTATCGCCGACGTTGCAATCGACGGTAACGGGCTTGCCGCCTTCAATTTGAAATACGACTTTTGGCATAAGGATAACCCCTTTCTTTTTGGGCGAGGCTCTGCCATCCGGCAAAAAATTGCCGAAACACCCGGACGGAATGATAGCGCCGCCTGAAATTTTATTTTCTTTTCAAGTATAACATAGCTCCCCGCAATTGTCCAGCGAAATCAGTATTTTTTTACCTATATTAAATTGATATGGCTCATCACCCCGGCATCATAACCTGACCGAACGCATGTGCTCCTCAATAGGGGGTGTCATTGCAAGCCAATGCCGCAGCACTGGTGTAGCAATCCGTTCCCCAAAAGGCTCTCCTCGTCCAGTAGGGGAAGCCACAAAAACTACGCCCGGGAAGTTTCCTTCCCGGGCGCAATCTCAATTTCATTACATCAGAGGCTCCATGCCCAGCACCGGGTGACCCTTCTCGGTCAGCCAGTTCAGCAGCTCCTCGCAGTCGGTGGTGACGGTCTCGTCGGCAACCATGTCGGTGAAGTTGTCAATGCCGTACAGTTCCTTGGCCGTCTTGTTCAGACGCTCGGCAACGTCGTCCTTCAGCTCCTTGGGCATCCAGACAATGCGCTCGATGCCGCCCTCAGCAGCGATGAACTTCTTGGAGGAGATGAAGTGACGGCCGTGACCCATGTAGCCGGGGGTCTGGACGCCGCCGCCGGTGCAGGAGGCCAGCTCGCCGAAGGTCATACCGGCAGGGGTCATGCCCTTGTATTCCCGGTTCACAACGATGAAGCCGTTGGACATCGGCTCAATGCCGCAGATGCACTCGAAGCAGCCGCAGGAGGTCATCGGGTCCTCCAGAATGGAGTACAGGGTGACGTTCTCAACAGCGCCGTGGGTCGCGTCGGAGATCGCCTTGTTGACGGACTGGAAGCGGCCGGTGCGCTCGTCCTCGCAGCCTTCCTTGAAGATGGGCTGGCAGGGACCGTTGGGGTTCAGCTCGTAAGTGGCCTTGGCATCCAGCCAGGACACGGCGCCGCACAGACCCAGACGCTCGGGGGTGACCACGCAGCAGTGGGCGGGGGCGAAGGACTGGCACATGATGCAGGTGAAGTAACGGTCAACGGCCTCGTCGGTCATGGATGCCAGACGGTCGTCACGCTGGTTGTACCGGGGCATAGCCACCTCGTCACGGAACTTCTCCGCCTCGGCGGCGTCGGTGATCAGGGTGATCTGGCACTTGTCCACAACGGCGTCAAACTCGTCCATGATCATGACGTACAGAACTTCGGCAAAGTCCTTCAGACGCAGACCGGCGTCGTAGGCCGCGTTGCTGACACGGATACGAACCTGGTTACGCTGACCGGTGTGCATGACGCCTTCCATGTAGTTGAACCATGCGTGGAACTTCCGCTCGATAACGGACTCAAAGTCCACCTGCATCTTCTTACCGGCCACCTCAACGTAGGTCGCCAGAGCCAGATCCTTGGCCTGATCGAAGTCGGGACCGACGATGGTGATCTTGTGATCCTCGATTTCATTCAGCTCCCGCATCACCACCAGCTCGGCAGTAGGGTTCTTGGCGGACCAGATCTCGTTGTGCATATCAGCCTTACGGATGATCTCGCCCTCGAAGGCGGCGGCGAAGGCCACGGGGATGGGCAGTTCCTTCACCTTGATCTTGATGTTCCGCAGTTCCAGAGACTTCTTCACGGTCTCGGCATGGTCGCATACGGACTCCAGAGCGCCGGGAACCTGATTTTCGCCCAGATCGATGTCCACGACCACGGGGAAGCCCAGAGCGATGGCGCCCGCACCGGCGGAAACCACCACGGAGTCAATGGCGCCGAAGGTATTGACAAAGGCGGGAACACGGTTCTTGGTGTAGTCCAGCAGAGCGGCCAGATTGCCGGGCTGAACGTTGCCGAAAATCAGTGCGGCACGGATAGCCACGGTAACAACATGGATGACGGAGGTCACGTCATGTCCCAGAGGAATGACACGCAGCTCCAGACCCATCTTGACGCCGCCCTCGGCGCACTGCTCGATGACGTCGCCCACCATGAAGGTCATGATGCCCTTGCTCTGGTAGTCCTTGACCACCTTAACAACGTCCTCGGCATTGTCCGCCTTGCCCAGCACAACGGCCACGCCGGGGATATCGCCGGTGACCAGCGGCACGCCCAGAGAACGGATGATGGGGTCGGGAACGAAGCCGATGCCGGACTCGTTCTCATAGGGGTTCGCACCGTCGACGTATTTCAGTCCCTCAAGAATTTCCGCGCCGACAGCGGTAGCAAGGCCGGCGTTCAGCGCCTGACCCAAATCCTCCTGATTGGTGATCAGGCTCTTGAGCACGCCCACGCAGGCGGGCAGGTCGCCCAGAGTCTTGACCTTTACGCCGGTGGCAGCGTAAATGGTGGGGAAAAAGTATGCGGTATCGGGGAAGGCAATCTCCTTGTCTGCGCCGTACTTGGCAATGGCGTCGTTTACGGCACCTTCGGTCAGTCCCGCAACGGCATTGGAACCGCCATAAATGAGATCGGTTAATACGCTCATGTAAATTCCTCCCAATTTTTTGAATCCTGAAGATAATATATATTAAGCCCGAAGGCTGAATATACCAGTTCGGTTTCCGGCACCACGCCGGGGCTTTCAAATGCAGCAAATTCTTCCAAAGCAGAGAAAGCAAACTGGCTGGGAGGGAGGTTCCCTCCCAGCCATGTAGTGCATGGGAAAACTGTCAGTCACATTACCCGGCCAGCCAAATGCCGACCTTCCAGGGTTTATGGTCATCCGGCACCTTAAACAACAGACTCGAAAGCAGTCCGTCAACTACCCAGTGCCAGATCCATCCTTAATCTCCCCCACTCAGCACGGACAACCGCCGCACAACCGGTCGAGGGGCCCAAAGGATGTTCAAACCACCACCCAGAGTCCGTAACGTCATTGGCCGCCCGCCCTGCGGGCTTAGAGGTCGAGGTAGGAGTCGGAGTAGAGGACGTGGTTCTTGAAGATGTCGCAGGACTTGATGGTCTCCATCAGGCGCAGGTCGCAGGGGTTGACGATGGCGGAGGTCAGACCCTGCATCATCGCCATGGCGACCAGAGCGGAGTCCATGATGGGACGCAGCGTCTTGGGCGCGCCGTTAGAGTTGTTGGACAGACCGCCGGTGGACTTCAGTCCTTCCGATGCGAACATCTTGATGGCTTCCAGAACTTCCATCTGCTTGTCCTGCATACCCTTGACGACCAGGAACAGGGGGTCGAACCACAGATCGGTGGCATCCATGCCCAGACTCATGCCGCGCTCCAGCATGTTGTGGCAGTGCTTCATGCGCTCTTCGTTGTCCTTGGCAATGCCGTCGGCGGAGCAGAGGGCAATGCAGATGGCGTCGTTGGCAGCGGCCAGATCAATGTTGGAAATACGGGAACCGGCGTCGGCGGAGTTGACGATGGGCTTGCCGTTGGTGCGGTTGTAGACCTTGATACCGGCCTCGATAGCCCGCTTGTTGGCGGTGTCCAGTGCCAGAGGAACATTGTTGAAGTTCTCCTGCAGCAGCTTGACAGCCCACATCATGCGCTCGGGACCGTCCTTCTCAGCAGGTCCGATGTTGACGTCCAGATAGGTGGCGCCGGCAGCGATCTGCTCGGCAGCACGCTTCAGGATAGGCTCGGGGTCACGCTCGTCCATAGCCTTGCGGACAGAGGGCGCAATGCAGTGGATACGCTCGCCGATGGTGACGAAGGTCTGGGATTCGGGGTTGTAGCCCTTGTACTTGACGCCCATGTCCACGACCTTGATCTCGGGGACCTTGGTCGCCAGCAGCTCGTCGAAGGACAGCTCCTTGACTTCCACGGTGGTGGCAGCCTTGGCGGCGTTCTCGGCGGCGGCAGCCTTGGCAGCGGCCTCGTATTCCTTGTCCTTCATGTACTTGGGCAGCTGAACCGCCTCGGTGGGGCCGACAACGACGTTCCAGCCGGGCAGCTTCTCCTGAATCTCGCCCTTCATAACGGCGACCTTGCCGGGGATAATCAGGGTGCGGTTCTTGATCTTGTTCTCGATGTCCAGCGTCTCGAAGGTCTTCTTGACGGTGGAGGAGGAGAACTTGCCGGCGGCCCAGGCAGTCAGAACGGACATGCCGGAAGCGTCGGGGATGATCAGGTTCACGGGCTGGTTGGAACGCTCCAACTCGCCGGAAACCAGGAAGTAGGTCAGAGCGAAGTCCACGGTCAGGGCGCAGGGGCTGTTCTCGTCGGCGCCGTTCAGCGGATAGATCTTGCTCTCCACCTTCATGGGCTTCTGAGGATCGGTGAAGATGTTCTGACGCAGGCCGTACAGAGGCAGCGCCTGCGCATAGGTCATGTTCTCCATGACGATGATGGAGCCGTACTTCTCGGTGAACATGGAAGCGTAGGCGGTCTGCAGATGGTCATCGCCGCTGGCGATGCGGCCTACGTTGACGATGGAGGGATAGCCGAAGCTGCGGTCGCCATCCTTGATGGCGGTGCGGCGCACCAGAACGGCGTTGGCCAGGGTCTCCTTGGCGGTCTTGCCGGTGACGTCCAGCACCAGGTTCTTGTTGCCGGCGGCTTCCAGCTTCTTCACGGTGTCGTACAGGTCGGAGATGGTGTCGGCGTGAACGCCCAGAACAACACCGGCCTCCTTGGCGACAGCGTTCATAGCCTCGTAGTTGTCAGGGGTAGCGCCGTCGAGAATGACGTTCTTGCCCGCGACTGCCAGAGCAGCCTTGGCGCACTCCACATCCCAGCACTCCAGAATCAGGTCACGGCCGGTAGCAGCGGCCTTCTTGACCAGCTCCGCGTAGACAGCGGGATCGGACTGCTTGTTGGCGACGAAAACGAACTCAACGTACATTCTCTCGCCGATACGCTCGTAGTCAACCTTCTGCAGGTCGGCCAGCTTCCTGTCGGCTTCCTCAGCGGACATGCAGGTGCAGACGGAAACTGCGTACAGGTTCTTGTTGACCAGAGTCTTCTCGTGACGGAAGAGGACAGTCTCGCCGCCCAGCTTGTGATTGCCGACGGTGATGGTCTTCATGGGAGGCGCGGTCTGCTCGTTGAGCATCGCCTTCGCGTCGTCAGAGAAGTAGGGGCACTTGTCGATGGACACAGCGCCCTGCGCCACCTTCATGCAGAATGCCATACAGGTGGGGCTGCCGCACTCCTTACAGTTCTTCTTAGGAGACAGCTTAAAAATGTCAAGACCTTTCAAAGCCATTGTATGTATCCTCCTTCCGATTACACGAGATCCGTGATGAACTTCTTGATGGTGGCAACGGCTGCGGGATGACGCATGATGACAGCGTCAGCGCCGCCGGTCAGGTTGGCAGCGGCGGTGGAGACTTCCATCCCGATCGCGCGCTCTTCCCGGCTGCCCCATTCGGGCTCATCTTCTTCGGAAGCGGTGGATTCCTTCACGGCCCAGGCGTCGGGAGACACGGGGGACATGATGGGCATCTGCAGGTCGGCATCGGACTGCGCCAGAGCGGCCAGACGGACACGGTCCAGGGTGGAGGCCACGTACTCAAAGCCGTAGCCCACGGCGGCGGTGCCGATGTTCATGACGATGTTCTCAGGGTTGATGGAGAGGCCCTTGAGCATGATGTTCAGCTGCTTGGCGAGGTTGATGTCGTCAGCGGTCTCAGCGCCGACCTTCTGGCCGTAAGCCAGAGCGACGGAAGCACCGACGGTCTTGTAGTCCTCGTTCCGGGCGGACAGAACCAGAATGTTCTTGCCCTGCAGCGCCTCAGCGATCTTGCTGAACAGCTCGCCGTCCTTCTCGATGTTCTTGCAGCCCATGACCACGATGGGCATGGTGGTCGCCTCGGCGACAGCCTTGGCGTCGGCCACACAGTCGGCAACGGAGCGGTTGGCGCCGTTGGGATCTGCGGACTCGAAGTGCAGGCACAGGAAATCCGCGCCGGGCATGGTCTCCGCCTTCTTGGCAAAGTCAACCATGGTGGTGCAGCCGGCGTAGAACTCCTTCAGAGCAGGAGCATCCCACTGTGTTGCCAGATCGGAAATTTCAATACCGATCTTGGGCGCGTGTTCGATGGCAGCATCGAAGGTGTAAAACGGCATCACGTTCTGACCGCCGATGACGATTGCCTTGTCACCGGTGCCCAGCGTCACGGCATTGATCTTGCCGCTGAAGGGTGCCGTTTTAGGAGTGAAAGCCATAATTTGTAATCCCCCTTGATATATTTTCCACACGCAGGGCGGAAACCGCCCGGCACAATTATGGATGTGTTTCTGCCGCGGAATGCCGCCCGGCATCCTGCGGGTTTACCGGCTTACAGGCCGATAGACTGCATGATCCCCCGCAGCGCGACCTTCATGGGGTCGCTGTCCGGGAGCTTCGCGGACGGATTGCCGTCGCAGTCGCAGCGGTAAACCGCCTCGTCGTGAGGCAGAACGCCGAAGAGCTTGAGACCGTGCTTTTCGATCTCGGCACGGACGCCGTCGTCCAGCTTTCCGTCCGGCGCGCGGTTGATGATAAGGCCCATCTGTCCGGGGTTTAAGCCCATCTCGTCGATCATTTCGGCGATTCTCGCCACGGCCTGAACGCCCCGGCGGGAGCAGTCGGAAATCAGAAGCATGGTGTCCACATGGGGGAGCGTCCCCCGGGCGATATGCTCCAGCCCCGCCTCGTTGTCCATGACCACGTAGGAATAGTTGGGCAGATACTTGCCAAGCTGAGATTGCAGCACGCCGTTGACATAGCAGTAGCAGCCCTTGCCCTGGGTGCGTCCCATGACCAGCATGTCGAAATCGTCGTCCTCGATCAAGGCGTCGCCGAACTTCATTTCCGCGTAGTCCGCCTTGGTCATGCCCTTGGGAATGGTGCCTTTCAGCTCTGCCTGTGCCATTTCCTCCCGGATCTGGCCGAGAGAGGTCTCCACCTCAACGCCCAGAACTTCGTTCAGGTTGGAATTGGCGTCGGCATCCACCACAAGGACGGGGCCGCGCTTCTTTGCGCACAGGTAGTCGATGATCATGCCGCAGGTAGTGGTTTTGCCCACACCACCCTTTCCGGCAACGGCAATGGTATGAGGTGCCATAGTCTGGTTCTCCTTAAAAGTGATTTTGCGTAACGCAGGTTCGGAGCGCAGCCCCTCCCGCGTTTTCTCCCTTCCGGCGAAAGCGGAAAAGGAGCGACCGACAGGTCGGAATTTCGTCCATACAGGCCGCGTCACCACGCGCACTCATGGCTCGGGAGCCGTTTTTGACTGCGGATGGTGACTTTGCCCTACGGGCGCACTTCGCCCATATCGGTACTAACTTATCGTATCACATATGCCATCTAAATTCAACCCATAATTTGCGAAATTTTTTCAGAAAACTTGCCCAACTCTCATTTATCCGACGGCTGCAAGTGGATATTTTTGTTACACCGGCGTGAACACGTACTTCTGGATCAGCCCGTCCACCACCGCGTGGATGGTCACGCTGCCGCCCGCGCCTTTTTCCGTGGAAAATTCCACGGTTTTCCCCTTCAGGCGGCCCCGCAGATATTCCTCCGGGTCGTCGCATTCCACCTCTTCAAAGAAGACGTCCCGCATCTGGTTGTTGCGGCAAAGGTTCTTGATCTCGTAAACCAGCTCATATTCTGCCATAAGCGCTTCTCCTTACAAATCACGGCTCTGTCCCGCCGGGTCGTTACCTTAAATATAGCACACCCGGCGGATTTCCTCAACCGGGATTCCCTCTTCCGACAAAAAATGGTTGCTTTTTTCCGGCGGCTCTGCTATAATGCACCTGTACGCAGGATTCGTACATCGGTAGTACAACAGCTTCCCAAGCTGTGAAGGCGGGTTCGACTCCCGTATCCTGCTCCATTGGACGCAAATCCGAACACAATTACCGTTGTGGGAATGGTTTTCATCCAAACCAAAAGACACGCCCTGCCTTGATTGGTAGGGCGTGTTGCTTTATTTTTTGTACAACCCCTGCACCACTCCGACGTTCTCCGCCCGTTCAATATCCCGCTTGTGCAGGTACTCATAAACGGCCATCATGGCCGCAGGCGGTTCACCCTTTTGCTTGCGGTATTCCTCGATGTGGGAAACAACGGCCTTGTGCAGGGCGTTCATGTGGTTCATTTCCTCCCCGCTCAGCCTGTAAAACAGGTCTGCCAGCTCCGGATCGTCGTGCTTGTATTCCACGGCCAGCTCTGCGTAGGTGTGCGCGTCCTCCAGCTCGTCCTCAATATGCTCCATCAGCAGTTTGATTTCTTTCATCTGATGCCCTCCTGAATGTACGCATACAGCGTATCAATGTCCTGTTTCCCCAGCTTGAGCGTAAGCCCGATTCCGGGGATTTTCACGGGCAGCGCCTCTGTCCCCATGTATGGCTTTGCGGCGTTGTACAGAGCGTCAACATCCACCGTGCCATGCTCCATATCGTAAACGCCCAGCGCCTTTACCATGGGATGATCTGCATACTGGGCAATAATCTTCGGGAAATTTGCGGCAAGCAGCCCCCCAGCCCCGGCAACCAGAACTCTGTCCCAGCCGGAAAGACTTGGAGCAATGCTTCTGTCAATGAATCTTGCAAGCCCTGCCTGCACGTTTTCCATAGTAAACTCCGCTATTGTTGATTCCGGATTTTATGATCGTCATGGTCTTTCCCAGATACTTGTCCATATAAGGGTTCCAGTTCTTCTGCGGCCTCTTGCTCACGATCCACACCTTATCCCCAACTTTGTATTTCATAAATAACTCCTTTTCTCGCCGTTTAGGAATACGGGCTTCCAACGCAGCGCATTTCGGCAAATAAATTTGGGGAAAATTCACTCGTGACCAAACCACGGGTGAATTTTTCTTTCCGCCGCAGTCAATTTCTTTGAACATTTTTTCCGCAAAAGACTTGAAAATCTGAGTAGCGCATGGTATACTGAATTTGCCGAAACAATAAACCATCCGCTACTCGCCGGAGTTTGAATTTCCGAAAACTCGGATTTCATACCCCGTGATTTTCTGCACCCTTTTTGGAATCGGTGTTCATGGGGCTATTATAATTCACTTAGTTCACTTTGTCAATGGCAAAAACGATATTTAATTCACTTTGTATAATTGCGCAAAGTGTATGGAGGAAATTTAGCTATGTTTTATGATAAGTTTTTGGAGCTATGCAACCAAAAGAATAAGTCCCCTTCTGTAGTTGCTGATGAGTTGGGATTTGCGCGTTCATCAATCACAAAGTGGAAGAGCGGAGCAACGCTTAGGTCTGCAAACTTAAAACGTGTTGCCGACTACTTCGGCGTACCCGTCTCCTACTTCTCCGAAGAAGCCCCGGAAACAGAAAAAGCCCCGGCTCCCAGCAAGGGAACCGAGGTTTTCATGAAGATGTATGACATGCTCACACCGGAGAGACAGGCACGTCTTTATGAAACTCTGTCTGATCTTGTAAAAGAGCAGATGCAAGAGCGATGATCTTTTCCTTGTCCTCTTCACTAAGCTGTTCAAACATCTTCAAAGCTTCCTCCCGCATGTTGTTTCTCTCCTTTACTTTTTATCATTATCGAACGCCTGTTCGGATTATGCGCTAGTTATAACATACTATCTGTCCAATAAACCGGACTAATTAAAAAATTGCACAAAAAATTTTTCTCTTCGTTGAGATTATATGTCGAACGTGGTATTATTTCCCTGTAGAATTGTCCAGTTTGGCGCTGATATAAATAGTTAGAAAGGACGTATGACGCATGGAAGGATATGAATTGGAAAGCTATTCCGAGCAAACATTTGAAAGCATAAAGCACATTGACGAATATGGCCAGGAATATTGGCTTGCCAGAGAACTTGCGCGAGTTCTTCAATATGCGGACTGGAGAAACTTTGAAAATATTCTCTTTAAGGCGATGGACGCCTGCAAGAACAGTGGAATTTCTATCGAAGACAATTTCGGCGAAGTTACCAGTTTCACAAAAATGAACACCGGAAGTGTCCGCAAAATTAGTGATTATGCACTAACTCGCTATGCGTGTTACCTGATTGTGATGAACGGCGACCCTTCTAAACCCGTAATAGCTGTCGGCCAGACATATTTTGCGGTAAAAACGCGTCAGCAGGAATTGATTGACAACTACGACCAGCTTTCCGAAGATCAGAAACGATTGGCAATTCGTGATGAGATGACCGCTCACAACAAGTCTCTTGCGGAAGCGGCACAAATGGCCGGAATCGAAGATCCACGGGACTACGCAATATTTCAAAACAAGGGCTATCAGGGGCTATACGGCGGACTGGGAATGAAGGAGATTCACGCACGAAAAGGCTTAAAAAAGAGCCAGAGAATACTGGATCACA
>ULWC01011707.1_pt1 | contig 12863 bp, 9 predicted proteins | sample 1959931 | NCBI WGS metagenome assembly ULWC01 (sample SAMEA4835801, study PRJEB28245) | human gut metagenome | biome: gut microbiome; material: fecal sample | place: Denmark | collected 2008
CATTCTGCACTGCAACACCCAGTACCCGACTCCCTATGAGGATGCCAACCTTACCGCCATGCTGGAGCTTTTTGACCAGTTCGGCCTGCCGGTCGGGCTTTCGGACCACACGCCGGGCTGGGAATGCGATGTTGCTGCCACGGTACTCGGTGCGCAGGTGATTGAAAAGCACTTTACGCTGGATAAATCCTGGCCCGGACCGGACCAAAAAGCCAGCCTGGATCCGACCGAGTTCAAGGCCATGGTACAGGCCGTGCGCCATGTGGAAGCCGCCCTTGGCGACGGCCACAAGCACCTGACCGCCAGCGAAGCCCCCAACAAGGCCATTGCCCGCAAGAGCATTGTGGCCGCGCGGCCCATCAAGGCAGGCGAAGTGTTCACCACCGAAAACTTGCTGACCAAGCGCCCCGGCGATGGTATTTCCCCCATGCTGTGGTACACCGTCCTTGGCCAGACCGCCAAGCGCGACTTTGCCGAAGACGAAAAGATCGAGCTGTGATTTTTACGGGGGGTTCTCCGGCCTTTTTGCAAAAAGGCCTCGGCGAAAAACTCTGAATAGAAATAATAGAATCGGGACTTCATCGTAATATCCGTGGGATGGCTCCCTCTTAGCCGCTTTGATGCATTTTAAGCGGCAATATTGGGCAGTGTTTATTCCGTGATTTTTTATGCACGCAATAAGGAACCACCCCTCAGGCTGCATCGCGTCCAGCTCCCCTCCAGGGGAACCAATACAAAGTTAAGGCAACACCGCACAATTCCCGCCTTACGGCTTAAGCACCGCTCCGGCGGCTGCGGCACGGCATCTGCGTTGCCAAAATGCTCGATAATGTCGGGTTGCGGTACCCACATCGTGCTTCGGGGGCAAAAGCCCCTCGCACTCTGCGACCGCTGCCCCTGCTTCGGTTCGCTGTTTCCGCCACTGGCGGCGCTCACCTTTGCAGCATCCAGTATTATCTGCGCTTTTGGCCTAGCAGCTGCCGCACCTCGCTCGCCGTATCGGCACTTAGAATTATGCGGTATTGCCTTAACTCCTCCCTCCTAACTTCTAACTATTATGAAAAACATCACCATCATCACCTCCACCCGTGCGGAATATGGGCTGCTGCGGCCGGTTATCCAAAAGGTTGCGGCGGCACAGGACCTGCAATTACAGCTGGTTGTTACCGGGGCACATCTCTGTGCCCGGTTTGGCAATACGGTGCAGGAAATTGAGGCTGACGGCCTGCCCATTGCGGCCCGCCTGCCGATTTTTGAAGAAGAGAACCCCAACGAACCGGTGGCCCTTACCATTGCACGCACCATCACGGTATTTGACGGCTATTTTGCCGCCCACCGCCCGGATGTGGTGCTGCTTCTGGGCGACCGCTTTGAAATTTTTGCGGTGGCTACAGCGGCTGCGGCACGGCATATCCCCATTGCGCATATTTCCGGCGGGGATGTAACCCTTGGCGCGGCGGATGAATACTACCGCCACTGCATCACCAAAATGGCGGCGCTGCACTTCCCCAGCTGTGCCGAAAGCGCGGCCCGGCTGGTGCGCATGGGCGAAGCCCCCGAAACTGTGTTCTGCGTGGGCGGCCTGGGCGATGAAAACATCCGCACCCTGCCCAAAATGACTCGGCAGGAATTGTGCGCTTCCACCGGCTTTGACCTGATGCAGCCTTTTGCCATCGTGACCTACCACCCCGAAACTTCCGCCGCGGCGGGCGATCCTGCCGCGCAGGCGGATGCCCTGTGCGCCGCAATGGAAGCGGTTCCCGGCGTGTTCTGGCTGATCACCGGTTCCAACGCGGATGCCGGCGGCGCTGTGTGCACCGCCAAAATGCAGGCGTTTGCCGCCGCCCACCCGCAGCGTGCCGGGTTCATCAACAGCCTGGGGCTCAAGCGGTATCTTTCCGCCATGCAGTGCGCTGCGCTGGTGGTGGGCAATTCCAGTTCCGGCGTGGTGGAAACGCCCACGTTCGGTGTGCCGACCGTCAACATCGGCAGCCGCCAGGCCGGGCGCATCATCTGCCAGAACGTGCTGTGCTGTGCTGCCGCTGCCCCCGTAATCGAGGCCGCCCTGCGCCGTGCCCTGACCCCGGAATTTTCCGCCGTGGCCCACGCCGCACAAAGCCCCTATAACGGCGGCGATACCAGCGGCAAGATCTGCCGGGTTCTGGCCCAATTTGACTTTGCCAACCCCAAAACGTTTTATGACGGCCCCGTGCCGGAATTTAACCCCAAAAGGAGCATCTCCCTATGAAAATTCTGATCGTTGGTCTGGGCAGCATGGGCAAGCGCCGTGCCCGCCTGACCAAAGGCATTGATTCCAGCATCCGCATTGTGGGTGTCGATACGGCGGAATCCCGCCGGGTGGAAGCCACCGACCTTGGCCTGATCGACGCCGCTTACCCCAGCATCGCTGAAGCCGTTGCCGCCGAAGCCCCGGACGCCGCCCTTGTTTGCACCGCCCCCCTGACCCACGCGGCCATCATCAGCGAGCTGCTGGACAACAGCCTGCCGGTATTTACCGAGCTGAATCTGGTTGCTGACGGCTATGAGGAAAACATGGCAAAAGCGAAAGAAAAAGGCGTGCTGCTGTTTCTTTCTTCCACCATGCTTTACCGGCGCGAAACTCAGTACATCAAGCAGCAGGTGGCTGCATTCGGCAAGCCGGTGCATTATATTTACCATATTGGCCAGTACCTGCCGGATTGGCACCCGTGGGAAAACTACAAAAACTTTTTTGTGGGCAACGCCCGCACCGGCGGCGTGCGCGAGATTTTTGGCATTGACCTGCCCTGGCTGCTGGATGCCTTTGGCGATGTGACCCATGTGACCGTGCAGGAGGACAGCATCAGCGACCTTGGGCTGCCCTATCCTGATTGCGTTACCCTGCTGCTGCGCCATGCTTCCGGCGCGCAGGGTGTGCTGGCAGCAGATGTGGTAAGCCCCAAGGCGGTGCGCAACTTTGAATGCTTTGGCGATGGTCTGCACCTGTTCTGGGAGGGTAACCCCAAAGCGCTGTATGAGTTCAAGAACGGTGACAAACAGTTTGTGGACACCTACACCAGCTTTGAGCATGACAACCGCTACAGCGACAACATTGTAGAGAACGCCTATGTGGATGAGCTGACCAACTTTTTTGCCTGCCTGCGCGGCGAAGAAACGTCCCGCTGGAGCTTTGAAAAAGATTTGGCCGCCATCCGCATTATGGATAAAACCTGAAAATCAGTTAGGAGGTAGGAGGTAGAAGTTAGGGCAACACCGCACAATTCCCGCCTTACGGCTTAAGCACCGCTTCGGCGGCTGCGGCACGGCATCTGCGTTGCCAAAATGCTCGATAATGTCGGGTTGCGGTACCCGCATCGTGCTTCGGGGGCAAAAGCCCCTCGCACTCTGCGACCGCTGCCCCTGCTTCGGTTCGCTGTTTCCGCCACTGGCGGCGCTCACCTTTGCAGCATCCAGTATTATCTGCGCTTTTGGCTTAGCAGCTGCCGCACCTCGCTCGCCGTATCGGCACTTAGAATTATGCGGTATTGCCTTAGGAGTTGAATGTGCGGCTTGCGCCGCGATTTTGAAATAAGGCAAAACCTGATATTCAAAATATGCGCGGATGCGCACACCAATAACTCCTACCTCCTAACTTAAAAGGGGGTCACCATGCTTACTGCCCTGTTTATCGGTCTGGGGTCCATCGGAACCCGGCATTTGAAAAATCTGACGGCGATCTGCGCACAGCGCAGGCTGGCGCTGCGGGCGGATGCGCTGCGCAGTGATTTAGCCCGCCCGTTGCGCCCCGGCGCGGCGGAGCTGCTGCACAGCCAGTTCACCACCTTGCAGGATTCCGCCGCCTTGCCGCACTACGATTTGGCGTTTATCACCAACCCCACCAGCCTGCACGCGCAGGCATTGGAGGAAATTCGCGGCCTGGCAGACGCGCTGTTTATCGAAAAGCCCATTGTTTCCACCGAGCAGACGGATGTAGACCTTGCCACCCTGCTGCCCGCCGGGCAGAAAGCCTATGTGGCTGCACCCATGCGCTGGTGCGGCACCATGCTGGCGCTGAAAAATCACCTGCCCGGCCTGCGCCCCTACAGTGCGCGGGTGATCTGTTCCTCCTACCTGCCGGACTGGCGGCCGGGGGTGGATTACCGCACGGTGTACAGTGCCCACAAGGCCCTGGGCGGCGGCGTGACCATCGACCTGATCCATGAATGGGATTACCTGGTCGATCTCTTCGGCGTTCCGGAAACAATTTGTAATATACGCGGAAAATATTCCGATTTGGAAATTGATTCTGACGACCTTTCCATCTATATTGCCCAATATCCCACCCTGCTGGCGGAAGTGCACCTGGATTACTTTGGCCGCACCTACCGCCGCTCCATTGAGCTGTTCTGCAAGGATGGCAGCTGCGTGGCGGATTTTGGCGCCGGAACGCTGACCCTGCCCAACGGTGCGGTGGAACACTATGAGGAGGACGTCAACGAGCGCTACCTGCGCGAGATGAATTATTTCCTTGACTATGCCGCCGGGGAGGAAACCGAGAGCCTGAACCCGCCCGCCACGGCACTGCAAGTATTAAAACTGACATTGGGGGAACAACAATGAACCGTCTGTTGATCACCATCTGCGGCCGTGCAGGCAGCAAGGGTTTTAAGAACAAAAACCTCAAAACCTTCTGCGGCCACCCGCTGGTGTATTATTCGCTCAGCGCCGCCGAGCTGTTTATCAAAAAGCATCCCGAACTGCACATTGACATTGCCCTAAACACCGACAGCCCGGAGCTGGCCGAATTGGTTGCCGCCAAGTACCCGGAAGTCATCTTCCTGCCGCGCGGCGAGGAACTGGGCGGCGACCGCGTGCCTAAGATGGCTGTCTATCAGGACAGTCTGCACCGCATGGAGGAACGCACCGGCCAGCCGTATGACTGGTACATGGACCTGGACATCACCAGCCCCCTGCGCACCGAATCGGACATCGAAAACGCCTTCGCCAAAAAACAGAGCCGCGATGATCTGGATCTGGTGTTCAGCGTGTGCGAAGCCCGCCGCAATCCCTGGTTCAATATGGTCAAAACTGTGGACGACCATGTTGAACAGGTCTGCAAGAGTGAGTTCACCGGCCGCCAGCAGGCTCCGGATGTGTATGATGTAAACGCTTCCATCTATGTCTTCAAGCGGGATTTCCTCGCCACCAACACGGACGGCATGCTGTGGCGCGGCAAGATCGGCATCAGCGTGATGATGGATACCGGCATTATTGATATCGACTCGGAGCACGACTACCTGTTGATGGAAGCCATTGCCCAGCACCTGTATGCCCATTACCCGGAGTTTGCCGCTGTGCAGGAGAACACTCGTGACTGACCTGGCGTTCAATCTGATCATGGACTGCGGCCAAGCTATGCTGGCCAATGGCGGCGAGGTGTTCCGCGCGCAGGACACCATGGAGATCATGGCCCGCAGCTTCGGCATTGTGGATTTCCATGTTTATGTGCTGACCAACGGCATTTTTGCTTCCGCCCAAAACGGAATGGTCAGCGCTGTGCGGCATGTTCCGGCGGTTTCCACCAACCTGGGCCATGTGGAGGCCATCAACGCCATTTCCCGCCGTGTGGCGGATGGCGAACTGGACCTGAACAGCGCCCAGCTGGAATTTGAGCAGATGAAGCGGATGCCCACCCTCTCCCCACTGTACAACTGTGTAGCAGGCACCATGGGGGCCGGCTGCTTTGCCATGCTGTTTGGCGGCGGCCTGCCGGAAATGCTGGTGGGTGCGCTGGGCGGGCTGCTGGCCTCCGCCAGTTCCTGCGCGCTCAGCAAGCACCATATCAGCCGCATTTTCCGCGATATGCTTTCCGCCATTGCCGGCACGCTGACCGCTTTGATTGCCCAGCTGGTCTACCCGGCCCTGCAGGTCAACTTTGCCATCATCGGCGCGCTGATGGTGCTGACCCCCGGCGTTGCCTTAACTATGGGCATCCGTGATATCATCAACAGCGATTATCTTTCCGGCACCATCCGGCTTGTGGATGCCCTGCTGGTTGCGGGATGCCTGGCTGTCGGCGTCACTCTGGGGTATACCTTATTAAGCACAGTAACGGGGGTGGTATGGTGAGTGCTGCTCCTGTCTGGTTTACCATGCTGGTTCAGTTTGTGGTTGCCATGGTTGCAACCATCTCGTTCGGCATCACCTTTCAGGTGGGCCGCCGCCATTACTGGACCTGCGGTTTTGTGGGGGCCGTTGGCTGGACGATCTACATTGCCTGCACTACCCTTGGCGGTATGACCGCCCCCATGGCCACACTGATTGCCACACTGCCGCTGGCTGCGCTTTCCCGCTTTTTTGCCATCCGGCACAAGGCCCCCATCACGGTATTTCTGCTGACCGGCATTTTTCCCCTGGTGCCCGGCGCGGGCATTTATTACACGGCTTACTATTTTTTGCGCAACGACCGCGCCCTGTGCACCAGCAAAGGCATTGAAACCTTAAAAGTTGCCGTTGCCCTGGCCCTTGGCATTGCCATCGTATGCTCCATCCCCCTGCCCAAGCGCCACGCCGCCAGCAGGCAGGCAAAATAAAAAATATGAAGCCCGGTGCTTCTTTGATATGCTACCCCTAGAGTAGACAGAGAAAAAACTCTGAAAGCTCTGGGGGTATTTTCATGTCAAGGATACAACCAAAAACACAGCGTTCCATTATCGCGCACAAAAGCACCTGCGTACCGTCTGGTTCGATTCCTCGCACGGGATACACGAAAAAACACTCCAGCACAAGCTGGAGTGTTTTTTTGGTGACCCGTGCGGGAATCGAACCCACGTTAACGGCGTGAGAGGCCGCTGTCTTAACCGCTTGACCAACGGGCCATGACCGCAAAAGATTGCTTGTATAATATACCAGATGAAACGCGGTTTGTCAACATATTTTTCAGGGCGAATGGGATAAAATGGAGAGAGATTTTTGGCCGGCAACGTTATTCGGAAAATGTACGGTAGGTCACTGCGCCCGCAGTCGAACTTCAGAGGCCAACCAGACCGCTGATTCGGCTCTTGGACCGAAATAAGCCGTTCCCTACAGAGCTTTTTACAATAGGCAGCAGGCAATGCAAGCAATCTGTAGGGCGGGATGCCCTCATCCCGCCGTGGAAAAACCTTTATCGACTGTGGCAAGCACTGCAAATGATTTGTAGGATCCGATGCTCGCATCGGGCTGTTGCCGCTCACCAAACTATACCTGCCAATTCCGCAAGGTTGCTGCGGGCTGATGACAAGCATCTGCCCCTACAAACAAAATCAAGGGCAATACCGCATAATTCTAAGTGCCGATACGGCGAGCGAGGTGCCGCAGCCGCCGGAGCGGTGCTTAAGCCGTAGTGCGGTGTTACCTTTACTTTATATATTCCAACCGCCAAAGATGTGGTATAATGTGTGGTACGAGGGCTAAAATACAAAAGAAAAAAGCCTTAGCTAACGCTAAGGCTTTTTGGTGACCCGTACGGGAATCGAACCCATGTTACAGCCGTGAAAGGGCCGTGTCTTAACCGCTTGACCAACGGGCCTAAGAGATACAGGATTTTGCTAAAACAGCAAGCAACTTACCAGTCACGACTGCAACCGGCCCCCAAGTATTTTAGCGAAACCCTGCATTGATGGTAGCGGTAACTGGATTTGAACCGGTGACACTTCGGGTATGAACCGAATGCTCTAGCCAACTGAGCTATACCGCCATGTGGTGTGCATCTCAAACGGTGCTCCATTAGTATACGGGTTTCGGCACCATTTGTCAAGCATTTTTTGAATTTTTTCAAAAAGTTTTTTTCTTCCTTTTCTGCGCCGGCAGTGCTGCGGCACAAATAGCGCAGCCATAGGCTTTGCGAGCATCAGCTGGCAGCCATTCCCGGTGTTGTTCCGATTTTTGTTCCTGCATTATACAACAATAGCGCAATAAAGTGCAGTACAAAATTCTTCATTTTTTCAGGTTTCACCCGGTTTGTTCATTTTATTTTAAGCTACGAAACTTTTTGCGGATTTTTCGCATTTAATATATTGACATAGTAATACCCCAGTGTTAAAATAAGTTAAAAATCGGCGTTCGTTAAAAGTGTGTCGAAGATGAATCATCCGTAACTTTAAGGAGAACACTCGCTATGAAATATTCTTGGCAGCGCCAGATTATTCTGGAAACCACTCAAGAGCATAAAGAGCATCTTTCTGCGCAGCAGATTTACGGTTATGCCCGTGAGCGCTGCCCTCATATCAGCCTGGGCACGGTGTACCGCAACCTGAACACCCTGGCTGATAACGATATGATCGGCCGCGTTGGCATGATCAGCGGTGCCGAATGCTTTGACTGGGACCCCAACTCCCATGAGCATTTTTACTGCCGCAAGTGCCACAAGATCATTAACCTTGATCTGCCGGAAGGCGAGCTGAACGCCCTGATCAAAAATGTTCCCGGCCTGCGTATTGAAGGCCACTGCCTGACCGTGACCGGCGTTTGCGCCGAATGTGCCAGCAAAGAATAACTTTGCCGGGACAAATCGCCACTGTCCTACCCTTGCAGGATCAATCCTCCCAACTTGTCATCATCTTTTCCTCTCCGCTCTTCCCCGTTTTTGTGGGGAAGAGCTTTTTTATACCCTTTGGCACTTTTCTGCATCCTTTTTCAACTGCGATATGCGGGCTTTATGCGGCAAATATTCAATTTCATGAATAAAAATGCAAATAGTCCGTTTCGTTTTTTCCCTTTACGCCGCAAGATGCAAGCTCTAGAACAAAGTTATCTCTATAAGTTGAAATTTCCTTGTGCAATATGCCGTGTTGCAATTTGTTGCAAGGCGTGTATAATAAGAAACATCAAATGAATAAATATTCAGCCACTTCGGCGGATAGAATTTTGAAAGAGGGCAGTTCTTATGAAAAAGAAAAAGGAAGATATTAAAAAGGTTGTTCTGGCTTACTCCGGCGGTCTGGATACCTCCATCATCATTCCCTGGCTGAAAGAGAACTACAACAACTGCGAAGTTGTTGCTGTTTCCGGCGACGTTGGCCAGGGCACTGAGCTGGACGGCCTGGAAGAAAAGGCCCTCAAGACTGGCGCTTCCAAGCTGTACGTTCTGGACCTGAAGAAAGATTACGTTGAGAACTACATCTGGCCCTGCCTGAAAGCCGATGCCAAGTACGAAGAGTACCTGCTGGGCACCTCTCATGCTCGTCCGTGCATCGCAAAGGCACTGGCTGAGATTGCCAAGAAAGAGAATGCCGATGCCATCTGCCATGGCTGCACCGGCAAGGGCAACGACCAGGTTCGTTTTGAGCTGGCCCTAAAAGCACTGGCCCCCGAAATGGCCATCATCGCCCCGTGGCGTGAGTGGGACATCAAGAGCCGTGACGAAGAGATCGATTACGCCGAGGCTCACAACATTCCCCTGCGTATCAACCGTGAGACCAACTACTCCAAGGACAAGAACCTGTGGCATCTGAGCCACGAGGGTCTGGACCTCGAAAAGCCCTCTCTGGAGCCGCAGTACAACAAGCCCGGCTTCCTGGAGCTGGGTGTTTCCCCGGAGCAGGCACCGGATACCCCATCCTATGTTACCATCCACTTTGAGAAGGGCATTCCCACCGCTGTGGACGGCAAGGAGATGGACGGTGTTGCCCTGATTGAGTACCTGAACAAGATCGGCGGCGAGAATGGCATTGGCCAGCTGGATATCGTTGAGAACCGTCTTGTCGGCATGAAGAGCCGCGGCGTGTACGAAACCCCCGCCGGCACCATCCTGTACAAGGCTCACAACGTTCTGGAAACCATCACCATCGACAAGGATGCTTTCCACTTCAAGGAGTCCGTTGCTCAGAAGATGGGCGAGCTGGTTTACGATGGCAAGTGGTTCACCCCGCTGCGTGAAGCCCTGAGCGCATTCACTGACGACCTGCAGAAGACCGTTACCGGTGATGTGAAACTGAAGCTGTACAAGGGCAACCTGATCAACGCTGGTGTTACCAGCCCGTTCACCCTGTACGATGAGCAGACTGCTTCCTTCGGCGAGGATGAGGATTACGATCAGTTTGATGCAAACGGCTTTATCAACCTGTTTGGCCTGCCCATTGCTGAGCGCGCCAAGCTGGCAAAGAACTGGCCGGAAGTAAAGTAATCGCATTTTTCCATTAACAAAACTGCCGCCAGGGAGGCATTGACCCCCTTGGCGGCTTTGGCGTTCCAGTATATACTATAAAAAGAAAAAAGAATAATGATGGTGGACCGCCGTGCCTGCGGCACAGCTCAAAAAAGCCAAGGTCGCAGCAAACATCAGACTGAGCCCCCATTAAAAGGCTGTATCTATTTTATTTGCGCACGCGGCGCGCACACCAACATGTTTCATTATTCTTTATTCTCTATTCATTACAATAACACCGGAGGTTTTCTTATGCCCCAACTTTGGCAGGGACGTTCCAGCAAAGCGGTGGACAGCCGCGTGAACGACTTTAACTCTTCCATCCGCTTTGATGCGCGGATGATCGAACAGGATATCCACGGCAGCATGGTACACTCTGCTATGCTGGGCAAGCAGGGCATCATCTCCCAGCAGGATGTGGACGATATCCACAAGGGCCTGCAATCCATTTTGAATGATCTGCACAGCGGCGCGTTGGAGATCGACCCCAATGCCGAGGATGTGCACACCTTTGTGGAGCAGACTCTGACCGCCCGCGTGGGCGATGCTGGCAAGCGGCTGCACACCGGCCGCAGCCGCAACGACCAGGTTGCGCTGGATATCCGCCTGAACCTGCGGGAAGCATCGCTCCACTTGCAGGGACAGATCAAGGAATTGATCCTGACCATCTGCGACCAGGCAGAAAAATCTTCTTCCTATGTTATGCCCGGTTACACCCATCTGCAGCGTGCCCAGCCGGTCACCTTTGGCCACCAGCTGATGGCTTACGCCTGGATGCTGCTGCGCGACCTGGGCCGCATGCAGGACGCCACCGCCCGCATGGACGCTGAGTGCCCGTTGGGTTCCGGCGCTCTGGCTGGCACCACCTACCCGCTGGACCGTTTTTATACGGCACAGGAGCTGGGCTTTGCTGCTCCCTGCGGCAATTCGATCGATGGCGTATCTGACCGCGATTTCTGCATTGAGCTGACCAGCGCCATGGCCACCTGCATGATGCATCTGTCCCGCCTGTCGGAAGAAATCATCCTGTGGTGCAGCTGGGAGTTCAAGTTCATTGAGCTGGACGACGCTTTCACCACCGGTTCTTCCATTATGCCGCAGAAGAAAAACCCGGACGTGACCGAGCTGATCCGCGGCAAGACCGGCCGCGTTTACGGCGACCTGAACACCCTGCTGGTTATGATGAAGGGCATCCCCCTCGCCTACGACAAGGACATGCAGGAGGACAAGGAAGCCGTATTTGACGCGGTGGACACTTTGGAGCTGTGCTTAAAAACCATCACCCCGATGCTGGCCACCATGACGCCGCTGCCCGCCAACATGCGCCGCGCCGCCGCCAAGGGCTTTATCAACGCAACGGACTGCGCCGACTACCTGACCAAGAAAGGCATGCCGTTCCGCGATGCTTACAAATGCACCGGCACCATGGTGGGTGCCTGCATCCGGGCAGACAAAACGCTGGAAGAGCTGACGCTGGACGAGTTTAAGCAGTACAGTGATCTGTTTGAGGCTGACATCTATGACGCCATTGACCTGACGCACTGCTGCGAGGGCCGCACCAGTTACGGCGGCCCCACTCAGGCCAGCGTGCTGAAACAGATCGCGGATGTAAAAAGCAAAATCAACTGCTGAACGCTGTAATAGATAGGGGTTTGTTTGGGATGGCTAAGTATAAAATTTTTGTGGATGGTTCTTCCGGCACAACCGGCCTGCGCATTGCGGACCGCCTGGCCGCACGGGATGAATTTGAGATCCTGCACATTTCCGAAGCCGACCGCAAGGATGTAAACGCCCGCGCTGCCGTGATTAACCAGAGCGATCTGAGCTTTTTGTGCCTGCCGGATGCTGCAGCCAGGGAGGTTGTGCCCCTGCTGCGCCCCGATGTGCGTATTCTGGACACTTCTACCGCACACCGCACCGCGCCGGATTGGGTGTATGGCCTGCCGGAGCTGCATGGCAAACGGGATGCTCTGCGCACCGCCAACCGCGTGGCTGTTCCGGGCTGCTATGCCACCGGCTTTATCACGCTGGTGGCCCCGCTGGTGGAGCTTGGCCTGCTGGCTGCAGATTATCCGCTGACCTGCCACGGGCTTTCCGGTTATTCCGGCGCAGGCAAAAGCGGCATTGCCCAGTATCGCGACCCGGAGCGCGACATTGCCTTTGAAAGCCCGCGCCCCTACGGCTTAACGCTGGATCACAAGCACCTGCCGGAAATGCAGAAGATCTGCGGCCTTGCGGAGCCGCCGGTGTTCTGTCCCATTGTGGATGACTACTACTGCGGCATGGAAGTTACTGTTCCCCTGCGTCTGGACCTTGTGGGCCACAGCGCTGAGGAGCTGGCTACCGCTTTGCAGGAGTATTACGCAGGCGAAACCATGATCAAGGTGCACGCTTTGGGCACTGCCCCCAAGTTCCTGCCCGCCAATACGCTGGCCGGCAAGGACACCTTGGAAATTTACCCCACTGTTTCCCCCGACGGCAAGCGGATGCTGCTCATCAGCCTGCTGGACAACCTTGGCAAAGGCAGCTCCGGTGCCGCCGTGCAGTGCATGAACATCATGCTGGGGCTGGAGGAAACGAAAGGGCTGGAATTGTAAGTTAGGGCAATACCGCATAATTCTAAGTGCCGATACGGCGAGCGAGGTGCGGCAGCTGCTAAGCCAAAAGCGCAGATAATACTGGATGTATTATCGAGCAT
>ULWC01044173.1_pt1 | contig 12810 bp, 12 predicted proteins | sample 1959931 | NCBI WGS metagenome assembly ULWC01 (sample SAMEA4835801, study PRJEB28245) | human gut metagenome | biome: gut microbiome; material: fecal sample | place: Denmark | collected 2008
GGGCGCAGCCCGTTCATCTTGCCCGTTGACTGGCTCGGCTGGATTTGCTGTCTCCCCGATAAATGGGGAGTTAACATAATTTATTCTCTGCTAATATGCAATAAATTTACCTGTTTCTTTATCTCCACTCCATCCACATACTAAATGTCCACTTTGGTAAACAGCCAACATTGTCTTAAAAAAATCCGGCATGGGAATTTGTTCTTTATAGGCTCCTATTACTGCTATCCCTAAAATGTTAAAAGAGAGATCGGCTATAACATATTTTTCATTCAATTTTAACGGCGTTAACCTGCATTCCCATACCTTACTCAATTCCGGTAGATACACAGACTTAAACTGACCTACTAATATGTTCCACCACTTGTTATACTGCTCCCGATATGAAATAAATAGGGTCTCTGTAAAGCCCCCTTGATATTCTAAAACGACATTTTCATATTGAGTAGACTGGATCGACTTTTTAAGGTTTGACAAAGCAGATAGGTTTTCTACATTTTCAAATATTATGGGTTTTCCACAATTAGAGAACCAATCAATGGAATAAAGAATATTTATAAGTTCCTTATCAAAATCCATTTAATTTGACCTCACCAATTCCAATTTGTCGTTTCATATATTCTTCCGTTTTACGGCGGATAACCTTTTCCATTCCCTGCAAGAAACCAAATTAGTTCACATTCCCTTGCGCCGTTTATAGAGTAGCAGCCCATTGACCGCAAGCCATACCAGCAGATAGGCCGCAGATATTCCCGCAATCGTCCAATAGGTGCGCTTCTGCTGGGCTTCGTAGGTCTGTGCAGTTTCGTCTGCGCCGATGGTGATGTAGCCGTCCTCACCAGGGATGGACAGAACACGGCGCTCTATCGGCTCGCCCGCTTCCAAAATACTTTGTGCGGTACTTTCCACGGAGCCGGACTCGTACTTGTACTGATAGCCGCTCCCGTCCTCCGCCCGATAGCGCACGATGTAGACGGTCGTGGTGGGATGGTTGCGCTTCTGCCGCCCGGTAGCGTGGTTCTCTCTCTGTACGGGATAAACTTCCTCCGGCACAAAGGTATGAACGCCCATGTCCTCATAGGCTGACGCGGGCCGGATAGAGGACAGGTTCCGCAAGCTGAAATAAAGGCATAGCGCCGCCCCGATCAACAGCAGGATTCCAACGGCAAAAGCGATAGATTTTAACTTTGCCATGCGCTCACCTCCGTTTCTTCCTCACTTAAATGGGAATTGCTAATCTTCTTCATATACATAGTCTTTGAAATAGTCCGTTTTATCTTGATAGTCTAACCACAACTCAAACCATCCCAAAAAGTCCTGCCGTTCACAACAAGGCTGAACGCCTACATCTGAGAAATTCCAAACTTCTCCACGGCATTTTCCACTAACAATCAAGTTATAGCAATCACAGTCACCAAAATCTATCAACTCAATTTCGCCTTGAAAAGCCTTTGCTTTCATTTCCTCTCGAATTACATCATCATCGCGATCATCATTTTCCCAAATCCAAGCTTCTTCAAGCATAAAGGGATGGGATAAATCTCTTTGCTCTAAATTTTCTAATCTGTTCAAATGAAAATCCGGACAATCGTAACCATTTCCTACAGATTTTAAAAACATACGATACGCTTGTGGCAACTGAATATTACAGTTTTTTTCGAACGCTTTAATTTGACTTTCCGAAAGGCATTCTCCCATTTTGATATTTTTTTCAATCACTTTTTTCTGAATACGAGAAATTACCTCTTCATAATCCTTTGGCTCATAAATAGGCATATAACCATTCCCTCTAAATTCCGATTTTTTGCTTGTTTTTATATTCCATTTTAGCACTATCGGAATGATCTTTCTACCTGTTTGCACGGAATATCTTTCGGAATAGCGAGGCGGCTGCCTATTCTCTTGTTTGTGTTACTTTAGGATAACAGGTATCGAAGTTGAGCTGCATCCAGTGTCTCTCCTTGTCAAAGGTCCAGCTGCTGCACTGGGCGTAGTTGGACGGGTCCACATAGATGCCATTGCGCCAGGGCTTGGGCTTCCGCTCCAGCTCCAGCAGTGTAGCCATTGCCTTGTCATCTCCCTGGAAGGCAAGGCAGGACATCAGGTTTCTCTGCTTCTCCGGGATTTGTTCCGGCGTCCATGTTAGCGTAGTTTTTCTTTCCTGCTCACAGTTGCATTTCCAGCACAATCATCATAAATCATCCATACTCAACAATCGGTTAAAGGTCTTATCAGCAAAAGACCAGAAGAGAATATTCGATATCATAGAGTGTTGAAAAAAATTCTGAGTGATACTGACTATTCTCTGTATTAAAATCTTTGATAGAGTGGGTCCTTCTGGATGGTTCTTCATGAACCGGTCCTCGGTCCACCCAAAAAACAGGCTCTCCCCTTGGCGGGGAGAGTCTGCTTCTTTGTCAGGAGATTCGATAGAGATTTGAGGTCAGGCCGCCGTTTTCTCGCCAACGAGTCTCCTTGGTCAATAGTTCGGCTTTACACAGGTCATCCAGTGCCCGTTTTACGGTGGACCGGGAGAGGTTCAGCTCAGCCGCAATGGTCTTAATTGCTGGCCAGCATTTTCCGTCCCGGTCAGCTCGATCTGCCAGGTACATATAGACCACCCTGGCTCGGTGGCTCAGGTCAGAAGAGTAGATAGCTCGAAAATTTGTCATATATGGTTTCCCCCTTTCAGAGTCGAACGGCGCTCTTATGTGTCTCCCCATACTCCATAGGGGCAGGGGATGCCCCTCCATTTGCCGCAGGCTCAGAGCCACGCTCCTCCTCAAAATCCTCACCAGAGGATGCATAGTGACGGAGGATAATTGCCTCCTCCAGTTCCTGTTTGCTGGCATAGGCCACGGGGCGCTGAGCCCGTTCCGGAACTTCATAAGGTTTGCCAAATCGGATGCCCCAATCAAGAAATAGCCGCAGCCGTACTTTCATGGGGTGGACACCCGTCTTGGCTACAATGAAGCTCCCCTTGGGCATGGTCTTTAGCTCGTCCGGTGTCATCAAGGGGCGCTCTATCATCTGGAGGCTTTGGGACGGGTCGTTCTTTCCTCTGCTGATGGAGCCGCTCATAACTGTTCGGCTTCCAAGTGCCTTGGAGACCTCCACCGCTGTCTGACTGGAGGGTGCAAAGCCGCCGAAGATGTTTACCTGGCAGTTATCAACTATGATCTCCGAGCCTTCTCTGCCGTAGTTCTTCTGGAGCTGGCCAGTGATGCTCTGCACGATGGGCACCAGCATCAGGCCACGGGAGCGAGATGCGGAAAACATCAGCTCCAGTGACTGGATGGGTGGGCAAGTTCCCAACTCATCCGCAAAAAACACCACACGATTCTTTAGTCGGCCGCCGTTCTCGTCCGCAACGGTGAGGATCTCCCGATAGAGATTTTGGAGAATAAGGCTGACCATGAAATACTTGGTCTGATCCTCCTCCGGCAGCACGATAAAAATAGCGGATTTTTGATTGCAGAAGATTTCTGCATCGATGGCAGTATCGAAACACAGGATCTGCTCCATCTCGCTGTCCAGGAAAGCATTCAACCTTGAGAGTACCGTGGAGATCACAGACTTCATAGCCTGGTCGGAGGTGGTGAGCGCAGAACCGGCCAGCATCTTGGCCTTGTGGTTTTCCGGCAGCTTATCCATGAGAAGCTGATACTGGTTTTTTCCTTTGATCTGACTGGGAACCAGCAATTCCTGAACCAGTTTGAATACGGAGACGATGTGCCTTTCCTCGATGGGATGGCCATCCTTGTCCTGGGTCGGCAGATACTCTGCCACCAGCATCAGCATGGAGGCCAGGAGGCCCTCTGCAGCGTCATAGAAGTAGGCGTTCTGTCCATACTGGGCACTGTCCCCGCCACTGGTGTTGATGAGCGTTTTGGCAAGGACTTTAGCGTACTTTTCAGCTTTGGCTTTGGCGGACAAATCTTTTGGATCGGTCTTGTAAACATCCATGTACCGGTTGATCAGATGGAGCAGATTGTTCCCGTCTGACCGGGTGGGATTTCGAAGATCCAGTACAGCAATTTGGAAGCCGTAGTTCTCCTTGGCGATCCCAGCATAGTTGCGAAATAGATCTCCCTTGGTGTCTGTGCAGAGAAAGGACATTCCTGTGGCCAAGGCATATTCGATGTTGGGGTATAAGAAGTATGCCGTTTTGCCTGCGCCGCTGGCGGCGGTAACCATGGCGTGGATGTCGTCGGTATCGACGATGGCGATGACATGGTCCTTGCGTCCTTCACATCCCAGGATCAAGCCCTGTTTCTTAGGGAGGTTCTTTCCTTTGCGCCAAAGTTCCGGCTGAAACGGTACATGGGCAAAGGTTTTCTGGATCTCCCGTTTTGTGGCCCAGCGTGCAGTTCCATGCTGTCCATCGCCCACAGTTTTGGATTTGATATTGTCCAGAGAACCTTGTCCGGAGAAATGTGTGGCTGCAGCGATGAGCAGGAGGCCCAGACCACAGACAACAATAAAAATGATTTGAGTAGACACATTTTCCTCCTTCTGATATGAGATCGTCTCAATATCAGAAGGTGGTATAATGCGGTCCTGTGTATGATATTACATGTTTCAGGGTTTAGGATAGGCTTAGATGGTTCCTTCGTCGAATCTCTGTTTGATGGAGGCAACCCGAAATGGTGATTCTTCTATACGGCTTGCATGGACTGTTCTTGCCCTGATGGGGTTGGCTCCGCCGTATGCATGAGCTTTCTCTCATCCGCATCCTGCTTGACCGATACTTTGGCACAGGCAATAGCAAGATCCAGCCATGCGCCGGCAATCGCTCTTTTCTCTGCCTCACCGCGTATTCCCGGAGCACTGCTCTGATCGACTGCCCGTCGGATCAATGTAGAGATTTCCTCTGTACGGCTTTTCAGGTTACCACGATTTTGATGGGGTAGAATACGGCTTTGGAGGAACTGCCCTCCCTGGGCAATTGTCAAGTCGGTGCCAAGCTGACGGCACTCCCGCAGTACGACCTGCAAGGACATAGCTGCTATCTCCTCAATGCAGTCCATAGCCGTTTCCAGCTTGTTTCCTTCCATGCAGGTGCGGTAAAACTGAAACAGTGCTGGCAACCGCTGAGGAACTCTATCTGGCTGGTTGCCTACACATTTCATGGCAATCCGGGCACAGACAGATTCAGCCGCCAGCAGCTGGGGGTGTTCCTCAGATGGTTGGGCGGGCAGGTTGTGTTGTGCCTTTAGATCCTCGTCCCAGTCCTTGTATAGGGACTGCATGGTCGTGATCTGGGAATAGCCTTGCTCTCGCAGGATGTCTGTAAGCCGTCCTGTGGCCTCGATCCCTGCCGCATCATGATCCAAGCAAAGGATGATTTCCTGTAGTGCGGGAGACTGTTTCAGCATCCAGAGCATGGCTTGTTCTCCTGTGCCGCAGAGGGCCACATAACTATGCGATTTCCACCCTGTTGGATGCAGGGAAAGGAACGCTAACAGGTCAATAGGGGCTTCAAACACATAGAGCTGATTACTGGTTCCTGTCCAATGAAAACTGTACCGTGGATCGCTGCCAGCCACATTGCCCCGATAGCTCTTGCCCTTGGAATATAGGCTCCGCTTGTGAGCATGACGGGCAACGCCGTGCTCGTCGAATCCAACGAACACGGCGTTGCGGTATTCTTTCATCTTATCCTTGGATAATTCCCGGCTCTCATAAATCAGTTTCTTATGCGCAAAGGCAGAAAGAATATCACGGTTGATGAGCCGCTCCTGAAGCAGATATGCGTAGGTTCGGCGCATGGTCTGGTTGGCGGGTGGGAGAGCAAACTGCTTTTCCTCCTCTGGTTCCGGCTGTGCCTGAGCGTAAGCAATTCCCTCGCCGTCCAGCAGGCGCTTCACGGCGTCTGGATAAGACAGGCCATAGAATGTCTGCACGAAAGAGATGGCTTTGCCGCCCTCCTTCGACTCATGGTCATACCATTCGTTTCCACGCACTGTAATGCTGTGATCGGAAGCAAGGCGCTTGTCCCGGCCAGATGGAATGAGCTTTTCTCCCTGGCGGCGGAGAAACTCCGCAAGATCCACAGAGTTGGCCCGGAGCTTTTGCTCCTCAGTAAAGTGGATGTAGGGCATTCATATCGCCTCCTTATTTCCGCCGCTTCCGCATCCGTCGATGATAGGGGATCTGTCGTACTGCCGCAAGCTTTTTCCGCTCCTGAATACGATCCAGAGTGGGATTTCGCTTATCATGGAATAGGAAGGAATTGTGATAGTTCTTTTTCAAGAGAGCACCTCCATTACAGATTCATCATTGGTTCTTCATGGTCATCGGGCTTGTGGCCCATAGCAATTTTCTTTTCCCAGATTTTCCTCCGCAGCTTTCGGTCAACTCCAGATCGCATGCCGCCGGGAGCGGAGGGAGGAGTCTGCTCCCGGAAGATATTTACCATATGATACAGCAGGCGGATGACCGATTGCGCAGAAGGGGCAGTTCGGTGGTCATCCATGTGTTCCACAAAATATTGCGCATATTGATTGCCCTGGTCTGCGGATCGCTGAAACCACATTCGAGCAGTTCCGAAGTCTTTGGAAGAGTCCTTTCCAAGCAGATAAATTTTACCGAGGGCATATTGCGCGTATTGATTGCCCTGTTCTGCCGATTCCGTGAGCCAGCGGACAGCATCCTTAGCATCTTTGGGAATTTCGTTTCCTTGGAGGAGGAGCTTGCCCAGGTGATACTGTGCAGAGGGGTTCCCACGCTCCGCCGCTTGCCTCAGTCGTTCCAATTTGTTCGGTGATTGCTCCTCATCTTTTTCATGCTGTTCCTGAACATTTTCCTCTGGCTGGAATACTTGATTCAGTTCCCCCAAGCGCGTTGCCTCTTGGATCACCATGTTCTTGATGCGCTTGAACTCCTTCTGTTGAGAGAGCGGCAGACGCTCCGGCAGGTCATTCCTATAGGTACGGAGCACTTCCTCCCGCATCTGATACCAGAGATCATAGGCGTTCGTAACACGGGGATCTTTGGCCAGCTCGTCCACGATCTCATCCACCACCGCTTTTAACGGCGCTTTTAAGTAGCCATACTGCTTTTTCCCAGATGTGAATCGCAGGCGGTCAGCAAGATGTGTCATGAGTTCCTCCATTCGGGGATTATCCGCAGTCCCATCCTCCATTCTCCGGAGCAGTTCCTGCATCACGGTCTCGGCGTCCTGATTCAATGTATCTCGGCGCTGAGTCTGCTGTCGGTAGAGCTCTGTCAACTCATTTCGGAAAATCTCTTTGGCCAATCCGGATTTGATGTCCGCAATTCCTTGCTTGGTAAGAAATCCTTTTGTCGGATCAGCACTGTAACAGACCATGTGGATGTGGGGATGGTGGGACTCATTGTGAAAGGCAGCGTACCAGCGAAAATCCTCCCAGGGAATTTTCAGCCCTTGGGCCATCTCCATGGCGTAGCTGCTCAGGAGATTCCGCCAGCTCTCCGCATTGTCGTACCCCAGACGAGCGGCATCCTCTCGACGCAGGGAGATGATGGGGAGCCACACGGTTCCGGGATGGCTGGACACTGCCTCCGCCACCTGTGACAGCGTCAGCGGTCCATCCGCGCTGGTGAACAGACCGTGAGCCCCGATGCGTTGGGCGTGAGGTCGGTTAGCAATGTACTGAATATAGTTCTTTCGTTTGGCTGCTCTATCAAAATTTTCCTCCAGCGCCCGTGTTATAAAATCTGAGGCATTACCCTGAGTAGGAGATGTCTGATAGTCCTCATATTCGAACATGCCACAGCTGAGCGGGAAGTCACGGACGATCCGGGCAACCAGTTTTTTCTGCTGTTCTGTGGCCGGCTGCTGATCCTGCTCCCATTGGACCCGCTCGGCCCCGTCACGAGTTGCCATGTACTTCACATAGTTGCCAAGATGGGAAGCGGAGGAGCTTGTGCCACCTTTGATATGCGGGCACTTGAAGATCAGGCGCGGCAATGACTACCACCTCCTACGCTTTTTTTCTTCCGCCTTTCTGATAAGAGAGCGCATCCTGGAAAGAGATCCGGCCATGGGTTTCCCGCACCTCCTGAACACATCGTCCGCGGAGCGTTCGGAGATCTTCTGCAGTGAGGCCACGATCCGCTGCCAGGATATTCATGACCATATCCATTTCCACAGCCAGCTTGAAGAGCAGGCTGGCGATGTGCTGTTCGCTGTCATGGATCATGCCCCGCATGGTGGCCACCAGAGCAGGCGGCAGATATTCTATCGCCTCTTTGCCGGAGACATATCCGGCGTAGAAGCGGATGGCGCGTTCAATGAATTCGTTTTGGCTCTGACAGTTGTCCCGTGGGCAGAGTTCCTTAACGAGCTGCTGAGTCTCCGGGGAGATCCTCAGCGCAAATTTGATTGTATTTCTGGGCATAAAGTACCTCCAATTCTTCGATATCCCCGCCATGAACCGGGCAAACGCCTGATACTGCGGGCTTCGCACGGAATAAGCCCCCCGGCGTGACCCCAGGGGCTGAAATCTAATCCCCGCCAAATCGCTCCCCGACCCGCATTGCGGGGCGGTGTCAGCTGGCCGAGGGGGGCTGTGTGACCCCCGGCCTTTATCCCGCACAAAAATCGTCCCCTCGGTTCTCCTCAACGAAAGCCCCATATCCTCGCTTTTCACAGGCGGAAAAGCACGCTCACCGCGTTGCACAGCCTCTCTATTTCAAGGCGAATATGCCGAGGTGTGGATCAGGCGTCAAATCAGGCCGCACGGCCCTTTTCAGCCGCTCTCACCGCCTCGATGGGGTACGGATGCCACCCCCGTCCCCAAAGGGGCAACACGGGCGGACACAGGGGCAACAACGGGGGAAAAGAGAGGAGCCGCCTGCTTGGACGGCTCCTCTCCGTTACATCTGGGGTTCCTGCTCTGTCAGCAGTTCTTGTCGATAGCTCTCCAGCGACATTCCGGTCTGAGCCTGGCAGTAGTCCTCCATTTTTTCACGGAGCTGTTCCCGCTCCGATTCGTTCAGCGGATAGGAAAACTCGAACTCGTTTCCATCGCCGCAGGCGAGCACCACGGTCAGAACCTGCTCTGGCTCTCCTGTTTCCAGATCAAAACCAGCATAGACATTGATCCAGTCGTCGTTGGAATCCAAGGTCACGCGAGTCCCAAATACTGCGTCTGGGTCGAAGGTGACCGGCACATAAAAGGACAGCTTTCCCTGGGATTCGGAGATGTCATCCTCAAAGGAAATTCGCTGTAGATCCAGCCGACAGTCCCCACTATTCAGTTTGGGCGGCATTCCGCCATCCTGATTGCGCAGATCCGCATAGAGGTCATTCAGCGTTTTCTCGTATCGCTGCTGGCAATAGGTCTCCATTTCAGTCCCCAGAAGCTCCTGCTCTGATGGGGATAGGGCGTAGGTAAAGGACTTCTTCCAAGTGCCGTCTTTGCGATATAGAATCAGTTCCAGTTGGTCCCGAACCTCCTGACGGACTGCATCATAGCTGGCATAGATATCGAGCCGGCCCCCGGTTTCATTGTGTTTTACCGCGGGGCCAAATACCTCCATCGACACTTCTTCGCTGGCGCAGTACACCTGAAAATCTAACATATGCCCCACGCGCTTGGCCGAATCTGTAAACCAAAGATCCCCAGGCCGGAGCTCCCGCAGGGCCTTCAGGGAGGCGCACAGTTCTCGGTCAGTCAGTTCTTTTCCCTCTAACCTGGCCACAAATTTTTTCCAACGCTCCTCTTTGGAGCTGTGCTCTTTTCGGAACGCATGGTAGGCAGCGGCGCTAATATCCTGGAACCAATAGCTTTTCCAGCCATCCATAATGTTGACTGCGGAGAACGACTGCTTGTCAAAATCCAGTTCAAACACCCCAGCGACACGCCCGGTATTCTCCAGCCGCTCCTGTGTCAATTCTACAAATCGGTTTATGGAGATTTCATAGCTGTCGTGGATTTTCCGGGCAAAGGCCTCAGCACCACCCGCACCTTCTTGCAGATACTTGCGCAGAAGCCGAGCGGCATCCAGGAACTCTTTGGATGATTCAGTTACCAGACAATGGTCTTTCCCATTTTCCAGCAGGCGGAATGCAGAGAAAACTTTCCGTGCCTCCCGCTCCCGTTGGGCCTCCATGTTTTCCTGCTGGATGATAGCTTCGATCTCTTTTACCTGCTCCTCTGGCACCATCTCCTGGTACAGATCCACAAGGTAGGTCTGCAAATATTTCTCAATGCTTGTGCCTTGCTTCTCCAAAGCTTCCTCCAGAGCATTCCAACGATGCTCGTTCAGCCACACCTCGGCGGAATAGGAATTGCTCATTACACACCCTCCTCTGCCTGAGCAGCGGCGACAGAATGCTCAACCCTGGCCGTTCGAGTGCGGGGCCGCTCCTCTGACTCATCCATGCTCTCGATGTACTCTCTGGTCTGGGAAGGCACATACCGCTTGTAGAGCTTGTCCATGAAGGCGTCCAGCTCTGACTCCAGAGAGGTGCTGCTTTTGGACATATAGAATTGAACCGCCTTGAGTTTTGCCTGGTCAAAGGCGATGGTAATGGTGGCTTTTTTCATAAATAGTTTCCTCCTGACTTTAAATATACGGTTCCATTGCGGGCGCTGGTTTCTGGTTAGCAGCGGGATACATATTCAAATCAGTCTCCGTTTTCCGGGAATAGTGGTCATCCTCCTGACGCCGGCAGATATGCTCTCGGATCAGTGCGCTGGCCATTGATGCGCACTTCGAAGTGGAGATGTGGTCCGGTGGAGCGTCCGGTGGAGCCGGACACAGACACAATATCCCCAGCCTCCACAGTATCTCCAACCCGAGCTACCAACCTGGAATTATGGGCGTATAGAGTGGACAGGCCGTCGCCATGGTCGATCATCACATAGTAACCGTAGCTGCTGCTGTACTGGGACACAGTGACAGTGCCAGGCAGTGCGGCCCGCACAGGTGTGCCGGTTGGAACTGCCAGATCCATACCGGTGTGTCCTCTGCGTTCTCCGGTGAACGGATCACTCCGGTAGCCAAATTCCGATGTAACGCGGCTCTCCCAGCCCGCCCCAATGGGGGAGCAGAAGCCGTCTGCACCAATATAGGGCACCTCAGCCCCCGGTATCCAGTCCTCCGGCCCAGTAGAGACACCGTAGCGAATCTGGTTATAGATGCTGTCCGCATTGGCTTTCTGTTCTTCTGAGATTGCTGTTCCTGTGAGGGAAACCAAATTGGACCACACGATTTCCAAGTCGGTAATAGGGATAGCTACGGTATAGGATTCCTCCAGTTCCTCCTCACTTTCCTCCTCATCCTGGGATGTAGTGCGCTCCTCATAGGTGACAAAGCAGTCCAAAAATGCTTGGCTTGCTTGGGCCTCTGGGTCATCTGCGCCGAAGTACAGAGCATAAAAAATAGCCTTGATGCGTGTTGCGTCAAGGCTTTCCTCGTCCTCAGCTATTTCATTTGCCTGGGCGATCAGAGTATCCAATTGGGAAAAGCTATCCCGCATTTCCTGAATGTACTCCCGATACTCCGCCGGAGTATCTGCAGGTAAAGCTCCGCCGTGGAAGCACAACTCTACTACACTGATGTTATGCTCAGCTCCGCCGGATGCCAGGGAGCACAACAGGGCGATGAGCAGAATCACTGGTGAGAAGATGGCCACCAGAACCCATCCGATTTTCTTTCTGGCATTCTCGTCTGTTAAGGCGAGAAGAGCTGCTTTGATTGCGGCAGCCATAGCGGTGCTCACCGAGTCTCACCTCCTCTTTTGTCTGGCGCTTATCGCCCGCCGGCGCTCCCGAACAGCTTCTCCTTATGCGGAGGAGCATGAACCTCCAGCAGATACCGTTCATTGCCGCATTTGTAGAGGCATACGCCCCTCTGGGGGTAGCGAATGAGCTCAAACTCCGAAGGCTCCAGCTGGAGATTTTCCATGTAAAACCGCTTGTCCACGCTGCCTGCATTGAAGAGAAACTGGTGGGTAGGGATGGCAAACAGAGGGCGTGTCAGCTCCCGGACACCCGGCTGGTCGAAGTCCTCCAGGTTTTGCGAGGCCAGAATCAGGGCAGATTCCTTCTTTCTCACCCGCTTCAGGCTGTTTCGGATATACTCCACAGCTGTGAGATTGCTTAGCCATATATACAGCTCATCCAGAGTCGCCACGGTGTTGCCCTCTGTAAGAAGCTTGTCGCTGAGGAAGGACAATACATTGAACAGCATGGCATTCTTCACACCGCTATTGGCCTGTAGGAGTCCCTTTACACCAAACACCAGGAAACGAGAGCTGGTGATGTTGGTGTACCCATTGAAGAATTTGCTCTCCGCACCCCGACACATGGAGTGCAGGCCCAACAGGATCTCCCGCAGCAGTTCCCTTGGGTATAGGGGATTTTCCTCCCGGTCGTAGTTCTGGTAGGTCTCCTCAATGACAGTATAGAGGTCAGAGAGGATCGGATAATCTGTTGGACTCAGGGAGCCAAAATCTGTGTGGTCGTTCAGGCCCCATCTCTGATAGAGTCGTTCGAGCATCAGCTCGATGGTGTCGATATGCCGATCCGCGAAGTCTTTATAGGAGCGAAAAAAGTCTTTAAGGAAAGAGATGTGCTGACTGAGTCTGGTTTTCTGGCGGAAGGTAACAGGCGCTTCCGGGTCATCCTCACCGCTGACATCCCAAACCTTGGGCTCCAACAGATTGATTTGATACTGGCCGCTCATCAGATCAATGAAACATCCACCCAGACTGGAGCACAGGTCAATGAGCTCATGCTCTGGGTCAAGGCAGATCACAGATTTGCCCGCCTCGAGGATATTGCACAGAAGGAGTTTGAGCAGGTAGCTCTTTCC
>ULWC01005059.1_pt1 | contig 12625 bp, 12 predicted proteins | sample 1959931 | NCBI WGS metagenome assembly ULWC01 (sample SAMEA4835801, study PRJEB28245) | human gut metagenome | biome: gut microbiome; material: fecal sample | place: Denmark | collected 2008
GCCTTCTGCACAACCAATGCCATGCCGTGTGCCAACCCCCAGACCACAAACGTAAAGCCGGCGCCATGCCATGCCCCGCCCACAGCCATTGTCAGCAACAGGTTGAATCTCGTGCGCCACCGTCCGCAGCGGCTGCCTCCAAGCGGAATATAGATATAATCGCGCAGCCACGATGACAACGAAATATGCCATCTGCGCCAAAACTCCGTGATGCTCACCGACTTATATGGCGAGCGGAAATTGAGCGGCAATTCGATGCCGAGCGTGCGGCTCATGCCGATGGCGATGTCGGAATAGCCCGAGAAATCAAGATATATCTGCGCGCTGTAGCCCAGCAGCGCGAGCAAAGCCTCCGTACCGCTATAGCCGGCAGGATTGTCGAAAACAAGGTTGTTGAACTGCGCCAGATAGTCTGCCACCACCGCCTTCTTCAGCAGTCCTTTCATCATCAGAAACAGTCCGGCATACAGCATAGGGGGCGTGATGCGGCGGTTGCCATCCAACTGCGGAAAAAACTCCGCCGCACGCACAATCGGTCCGGCCACAAGCACCGGGAAATATGTGAGATAAAACACATAGTCGAGCATACGCCGCGGAGCGATTATCACGCCACGGTAGACATCGACCATATAACTGAGCGAACGGAACGTGTAGAACGAGATGCCCACAGGGACAACGATATCTGTCAGCCGGAAGTTTGCACCGACAATCGATGCCACCGACTGCATCATTCCCCCGTCGCACTTAAACCACACAAGCACTCCCACCGACAACAGGACACTGCAAACGAGCAATGCCCGACGGCGGCTGCGACTGCGGATATGCGACAACCATACCGACAACCAATAGTCGATCACGGCTTTGACAAGCACCGACAATGCAATCAATCCGCCCACCTTATAGGCAAACAGCAGACTGAATGCCACAACAAACGCCATCATTGCCGACCGCCGGCGATAAAGCAACCCATAGATTGGATAAAACACAAGAAGCACCAGCCAGAAAGCCTCGCTGTCAAGAAATGCGCCAAAGGTGCTGAATATGTCGGTGAGCCGGTCAATCATCTGGTGTAAGAACTATGGTTTTCACTGGTTTGGCACTGCGTTTGTGCGGAACGTCAAGGCGCATCGGGCATACCGATTTTGTGGAAATCCACACCGCCACACTGTCCATCCACACCGCTGCGGCTTCGCGCGTCGGATGAGCACCGTCGGAAGCGCGGTCAAGACTAAGATTTGAAGAAAGGAAGAAATGCCCGTTGCCCACCTTTCCGGCAATCAGGCGGTTGATGCCCGTGTCTGGCTTCCAGTTTGGAGGACCGATCCAGACAAATGGCAATCCACCGATATCGGCAATGATAGAGTCGACCATCGCCGCACGGCTGCGTTCCACATTGCGCACAAACAGCTCGTTGCCTCCAAGACACACCACAATGTAACCAGGTTTGAATTTTTCAATATATGCCCTCAGCTTATGTGTCGCACCCCATTTTTCGGTTGTCGACCCATACCAAATCACAGTGTAAAGCGAATGCCCGTTTTCTTCGGCATAGGCAGCCAGACGCGGCGACAATCCCTCCAACATAGAATCGCCCACAAAGAGCAGCGTATACTTGCACGTATCGGTTGCGGCAACGTTCTTTTCAGACACGGCAACACTCCTGACGGCTTGACCGCCGACTTCGGGAGATGTCTTTACCTTAGCCATCTGATGCCCGAAAATCCGCAAGTCGTCAAACGTTGACAACAGCATAATCACGGCAAATGCCGTTGCCAACAATGCCCATAATCGCGCGTATGGCCATTTCATGGTCTTCTATATATTATGGGGGACACAGCCCCTCGCTTCCTTGTCAATCCACGGTCGTCACCCTATTTGCCGTTTTTAATCTCAAGCGCTTTTATTTCAGCACGTCTGATGCTCTCGGGATTATTCTTGTCGATGCCGTATTTCTCCGGCGCAGGAATGCGCAGCTCGGCTCCGACAGGCAAATTGTCGGGATCGGTGATTATATCTTTGTTGTCCAAGTAAATGTATACCCAGAAAGCGTAATGTCCGTAGAATTTGCGGGAAATGTTGCTCAGATATGCCGTATTGGTAACCTTGAACGTCTGTTCAGCCTTCTTGCTCTCCTTCTCCGGCTCAGCTGTTTTTTCCTCAGACTGTTCCTGCGGCTTCTCCACGGCAGCCGTCGAGTCGGAATCCGCCGCAGCCACCTTGGCAGTGTCATCGGCAATTACAGCAGGCTGAGACGACGGTTTTTTGACAACTCCGAACAGACAGAACCACGCAACGGCGGCTACAACCGCAGCAGTCACGAATCCGGCAAGGAATCCCCAAGCGAAACGGCATCCGCCACGTTTCGGCTGTGGCTCATCATCATATTCTTCCTCCACTGTTTCCTCCGCTTCTTCGGCAGTTTCTTCCGTCTCTTCTTCGGCAGTTTCCTCCGCTACAGTCTCATCATCGGCGTCAGCCTCAGCAGTGTCTTCTTCTTTTTCCTCTTCGCTGTCAGCCTCACTCTCTTCAAGCCCGTCAGTCTGACTTTCCTTTTCCTCCGGCTCCACTCCGTCGGCAGGACTCTCATCCGCCACGCCCTCTGTTCCGGCCGTCTCATCAGCAGTTGTCGCCGCCTCCTCTTCGGCAGCGTCAGGAGTCTCATCCTCCGCCACTGGCTCATCGCCGTCGAAATCATCGGCAAGCTCTATCGCCTCAAAACAATCAAACGCACTGTTGATTGCAACGGCCGTATCCGGGTCGGCAACAAAGCGCACCTCGCCGCCATCCACATCGAAGCGGCCCACACCTTTAAGCGTCACCGACTCACCATCCATCAGCCGTTCGGCAACAATGGCAAACAATTCTTTGACAAAAGATTGGCACAAAGCCTCCGACGTGTCGGTCTCATGCGACAACGCCTTGACAATGTCCTGCAACACAAGTACTCGGTTACTCATCGCCGGCTTCTCCTTTCTCCGCAATGCGGGTTTTAAGCCGAGTGCCCGGCACAAACGTCATTCTTATTTCGGGCGGATAAAGCATCCTGCGTCCAGAGGCGGAATCCACCTCCACACGCTCCATCAGCTTCTCTCCCTCAAACTTGCCGAAACCCGGCACAGCGACCGTCTCGAGAGCGCCGCAATGCTCCTTCAGCAAAGAGGCAAAACCGTCGGCAAGAGCCTCCACATCAGCCTCTCCCCGCTCCAAGCGTCGTGCCAGTTCAGCGACAATATCCTTATGTTGCATTTCTTTTTTTTCCATTGTAATGCAAATGTAGTGTTTTTCCACGAACCTGCAAAATGGCAGTCACCTCGTGACACAACGACCGCCACAACCGCCATATTGACACCATCCGCACGCTGGCACATTTTTGGCAGAACCCAATAGTGACCGCTTGAAGGAGTGGCAAGTAAACAACTGATAAATAAATATATAAAAACATACAACTATGATGACCGAAAAATTACAAAAAGAGCTTAACGTGCAGATCAATGCTGAGATGTGGTCTTCAAACCTTTATCTTTCAATGGCATTTTATCTGAAAAACAAAGGTCTTGACGGATGCGCCAACTGGCTGATGAAACAGTCGCAGGAAGAACTTAACCACGCTTACGAGATTGCCGACCACCTGAACAAACGCGGAGAGAAAGCAGAAGTAGGTATGGTCGATGTCGTTCCTACAGGCTGGGGCGATGTGGCAGAAGTGTTTAAAAACGTCTATGACCACGAGTGCCACGTGTCGAAACTCATCGACGAGCTCGTAGATGTGGCATCGGCAGAAAAAGACAAAGCCACCCAGGATTTCCTTTGGGGATTTGTCCGCGAGCAAGTGGAGGAAGAAGCCACTGCAAGAGACTTGGCAGAGAAATTCGCAAAAGCCGGCGAGGCTGGCATCCTCTTCCTCGACTCTCAGCTTGCACAACGCAAATAAACGCATGAGAAAATAGAAGCATAAAATTTGGTTTGGGGCGGGATTCATCCTTTTGGTTGAGTCCCGTTTTTTTTATTACCGGTCACTCCACCCGGTAATTTTTCATCAAAGGACTCAAATATTCCGCAAATTCTGACTAAATTTGCGGAAACATCTAATTTGGCTTTTATGATCAACTTCGAATGCGACTACACCGAAGGAGCGCATGCAAGCATCCTTCAACGACTTGCAGAGACCAACATGGAGCAGACCCCCGGATACGGCAAAGACCGCCACTGCGAGAATGCACGCCAGATTATCCGACGCGTCTGCAATGCCCCCGATGCCGATGTGCATTTTCTCGTCGGCGGCACACAGACAAACAAAACCGTCATAGCCTCCATTCTGCGTCCATACCAGGGAGTGATATGTGTGGAAACCGGACACATCGCCGTGCATGAGACCGGTGCCATCGAGTCGACAGGACACAAAGTAATCACCGTGCCAGGCATCAATGGAAAAATCACGCCACAACTGATTGAGCAGGTGTATCGCCGCCATTTCGACGACAAAGGGTTGGAGCACTGCGTGCAGCCAGGAATGGTCTACATCTCGCAGTCGACCGAAGTGGGTACGGTCTACCATCTCAACGAACTTGAAGCCATCAGCGCGATGTGCCGCAAGCTTGAATTGCCGCTGTTTCTCGACGGAGCACGTCTGGGCTACGGACTTGCCGCCAGCGACAACGACACGTCACTCGCCGACATCGCTCGCCTCTGCGACGTGTTCTACATCGGTGGAACAAAAATCGGCGCACTTTTCGGCGAAGCCGTTGTCATAACCAACCCGTCAATCACGCCGGGATTCAGATACATGATAAAGCAAAACGGCGGACTGCTTGCCAAAGGACGCCTGCTCGGCATCCAGTTTGAGACGTTGTTTGAAAACGACCTCTACATGCAGCTGTCGCGCCACGCCGTCGAACAGGCGATGCGCATACGCTGCGCGCTCGAGGCAAAAGGTGTGGCTCTTGCTTATGCTTCGACCACAAACCAGCAATTCCCCATACTTCCCGACAGCGTAATCGAGCATTTGTCTGACCGCTACATCTTCTCCACAACGGAGCACCTCACTCCAGGAATGACGGAAGTACGCATCTGCACCAGCTGGGCCACGCTGTCGGAAAATGTAGACCGTCTGATCGACGACCTCGACAAAGCATTGTAACATCTTTTCGAAAAAAATAAGGGTCATCACCCCCCTAAATGAAGCGAGGCTGCATCTTTCGACGCAGCCTCGCTTTTATTATGTTTTTTTAGGAATATTAATCGATTTCCTCATCAGCCTCGTAACCGCCCATTTCGCGGAGAGCGTTCTTGAGCATTACGTACTGCTGGAACAAGTGGTTTACAGGCACCTCGCCCTGAGTGTAGTCGTGCATCGGGCTCTTGAGGAAGAAGCTCAAGAAGCGCTGAGTGCCGTAGCGTCCTGCGCGTGCAGCCAAGTCGCTGAGCAACACGAGGTCAAGGCAAAGAGGGGCAGCGAGGATAGAGTCGCGGCAGAGGAAGTTGATCTTGATCTGCATTGGGTAACCCATCCATCCGAAGATGTCGATGTTGTCCCATCCTTCCTTGTTGTCGTTGCGCGGTGGATAGTAGTTGATGCGCACTTTGTGGTAGTAGTCTTTGTAGAGATCTGGCTGATTCTCAGGCACGAGAATTGACTCCAAAGTAGACAATTTGCTGACTTCCTTAGTGTGGAAGTTTGCAGGCTCGTCGAGCACAAGACCGTCGCGGTTACCGAGGATGTTTGTAGAGAACCATCCTGACAAGCCGAGGCAACGAGTTCCGATGATAGGAGCGAAACCAGACTTAACCAAAGTTTGACCAGTCTTGAAGTCCTTACCGGCGATAGGCATCTTGGTTTTTTCAGCGAGCTCCCACATAGCAGGGATGTCGACAGTGGTGTTAGGAGCACCCATAATGAAAGGAGCGCCTTCAGAAAGAGCTGCGTAAGCGTAGCACATAGAAGGAGCGATGTGCTCTTTGTCGTCAGCCTTCATAGCTGCTTCCAAAGAAGCGAGAGAGCCGTGGATCTTCTCGTCTACCGGAACGTAGATTTCAGTAGAAGCCGCCCAAAGCACAACGATACGGCTGCAGTTGTTTGCTGCCTTGAAGTTGCGGATGTCTTCGCGAACCTGCTCCATCATATCCCAACGGTTAGCGCAAGTTTTCACGTTGTCACCGTCAAGACGTTTTGCATAATTATGGTCGAAAGCCGCCTTCATAGGAACGATTTTAACCAATTCGTCCTTAACCGGCTCTATGTCTTTTTCTTTAAGCACCTCAGCGTTGATAGCCGACTCGTATGCGTTTGCAGGATAAACGTCCCAAGAACCGAAAACGATGTCGTTCAAATCTGCCAAAGGCACGATGTCTTTATAGTGAAGATATTTCTTTTCTGCACCGCGGCCAACGCGGATTTTGTCGTATTGTGTCATTGAGCCCACTGGTTTAGCCAAACCTTTACGAGCCATCAATACACCTGTCATAAATGTTGTTGAAACGGCACCAAGACCTACTACAAGTACGCCAAGTTTGCCTTCTGCTTTTTTAACGTTGCAATTTTCCATTTTTCAGAATATTTTCTTTTGAGTTGTTTTCAAATTTGTCTTGCGGACCAAAATCCACGGGTCAAAAGTACTGCTATTTTCCTGAATGCAAAATTATTTTTAAATAAATAAATGGTCCAAATGGTCTAAACTTTGGTAAAAAAGGGCGCAATCAGATAATATTTGTTAAATATTACCTGATTGCGCCTTATTTTGTAAAAATTCCTAAACGAAGCGTTTTTCGATTTCCTCGAGTTTTTTGATTATTTCGGGATGCGTGACGGCATCTTCCTCCGCCGTCCATCCTTTTCCTTTGAGCCACGCCACCTGGCATCCAATAGACTCAGCCGGCACGATATCCTTCTTATAGCTGTCGCCAACGACAAGCACATTCTCTGCCGGGACGCCAAGAGCCTCCACACCGAGCGCGAAAATGCGCGGATCGGGCTTTCGTATGCCAACTACAGCGCTTTCAACAACCTTTTTGAAATAGCGTGCCAAGTCGAAATCGGCAAGCACCGTCTCCACATTGCCGTAGAAGTTGCTCACGAGCACCATCGGCACCCGCTCATGCACAAACTCCAACACCTGACGCGCCTCCTCAACCGATTCCTTCGCACGGTTATAGCAATAGCGCGCCACGGCAAGCGCCTTTTCCTCCACGGGATAATCAGAAGGGAGCACTGCGTTTTCAACGAGGTTGCCTATCTCGATACGCATCTTGATGAGCAACAGGTCGTAGAAATTATGCTCGGGCAGTATATGGCGAGTCTTCGCCAGCTCACGCTCCGCATAGACGTAGCAGTCGCGGAACTGCTCCTTCGTCACCTGCACACCAGCCTTGCGGTATCCGTCCCAAATCACTTCGCTCCAATGGTCGCCACGGCTGTCGATTGTGCCGCCGTAGTCGAAAATCACACCCTTAATATCAGTATTTGCCATTTTCAACCTCCTCCGTAAATTTACGGCACATGCGCTCATGCCGCCAAATCATATATACAAGCATCAGATTGAGCACGACCAGCTCGAAAGCGAAATAGAGCCACGGCATCTTGACGAGCAGCGAGCATACAAGCGCTATCGAACGCAGATTGAACGACAGCCAGTTGGTGTATTTCATCAACGGCTTGCTGCCGGCACGGAATGTGTCGCGGAACGACTGCGACACCTCACCCTCGCCAAAACGTTTGCGCAAGGCGCGGCGCAGTTGCTGCATGCGTGGCGTGAGCACCTCCTGGTTTGCGGTATAGTTGCGGTAGAAGAACATCGTGGTCTTCTTCCAGAAGTTTCCCTTCCATGGCACAGCGGCATACGCCTTGTCAAGCTGCTCCACGCTGTCGAGCTCACTTCCTTCTTTTCCTTTCAAGAAATACAAGTGGAACTGGCGATAATAGTCGGCAGCTGCTGCCTGTTTCGCATGGCACAGACCTGCGGCTACGGCTATCGCCCAAATGACCCACTGGTGTTCCATAAAGAACACGCTGGTACAGTTTTCACGGAAGCATATAGCCAAATAGATCGCCACAAACCAGAAGTCGCCGCTCAGACCGTCGAGTATACGACCGAGGCGTGAGTACTGCTGCGTCATACGCGCCAACTGACCGTCGGCACTGTCGAAAGAGTTTGCCCAAACGAGCAACAACACCCCCACAATATTCAGCCAAAGGTCGTTGAAATAAAACATCACGCCAGCCGCCACACCTATAAATATAGAAGCAATCGTAATGGCGTTTGGCTTGATGCCGAGTTTCGCACACAGCACAGCCCACATATAACCTATCGGGCGATAGAAACAAAGGTCGATCGTTTCCTCCGTGTCCATCGACTTGAGGGTGTCTTTATAAGACGCTTTCAATTCTTTTATATTCATCGGCGTCGTTATTTAAGTTTTGATTTGACATAATTCAGCACCGCCTTGGCAATAAACGGAGCAGCCTCGTTGCGGCAAGGCGCGAAACTTGGCCAGTCGTTGAAATCGATGATGCGGATGTCGCCTTCCGGCGACACGATGCAGTCGCCGCCATAAATCTCCACGCCGAGAGCCTCGGAAGCGTCGTGGCAGATGTCCTTCAAGCGCTCGATGTCGAAATCAATGCCTTTCGACTTGCCGTTGATAGCCTCAAGTCCATATTTACTGTGCCCCTCGTCGAAAGGATAGAACCAGAAGAAGAACGGCGAGTTATGGATGCCGTAGAATTTTATAAGGTCGCCCACAAGATGACGGTTGATTACCGCACGCTTTATGCCGCGGTAGAAATATTCCTGCAGCACCTCCTGCGCCTCTTCCGCATGGCGCACATAGCTCACGTCCTCCTTATGCATGGCATGGAAGTCGCCGCGCTTTATCCAGCAGTTGTTGATGCCCGCCTTTCTCAGCTGGTTTACCACAGCCTCGTCGGTGTTGACAATAACACTGTCGGGATACGGAATATTGTGCCCCATCAGAATGCGTGTCATACGCTCGCGTGTGCAGTTCTCAATGCCGTAGCCCGAGTTCACCACAATGCAGCCATCGTCCTCCATGTCCTGAAGGCGTTTTATCGACTCCTGTTCACGGCACATATTGAGGATTACGCGCTCCTTCACTTTGCCGCTGTTGAATTGGTCCTCGCTGTAGATGTTGACCGTGCAACCGCGCTTGCGCAGCTGGTCTGCCGTAGCGTTGAAAATCGCAGCGTCGTTGCCGATATGGTTTGGCGAGTAAGCGCCGGCTCTCATAATGCCGGCAATTGTTATTTCTGCCATTTGTATGTTGTTTCTAAACTTTATTTGCTGTTGATGAAATTTTCCGCCTTCTCAATGTCGCCGGCATGGTCTACATCAAGAATTTTCCCCATCGGATACGCCTTCAGTCTCAGACCCGCGTCGACGAGCGCGCGCTGGAAGTTGCGCATACGCGCCACGCCTCGCTCCATGCAGTCGGCAAGCACATCGATGGCTTTCTCATTGAGAGCGTATATGCCTCCCGAAATGTATTTTGCGCCATCATATCGCTCGTCGCGGAAAGCCGTGATGTTCAAATCGTCGTCGGTCTGCACATACAGGGGCTTCTCATCGTCGATATAGTCGGTCACCGCCATCATTCCGTCATAACGTTCATCAGCCTCCATCGCCTCGATATATGGACGGAAATCCTGCTCGCGGAAGATAGTGTCGACCGTTGTCAGGCAGAAGCGTCCTTTCGGGATTACCCTTGAAAGCTCGAAAAAGCTGTGCATCGAGCTCGGAGTTGTCTTCACCACCAGGTTCAGCGGGATGTCGAGCGAGAGGCTCTCAATATATTCGCGCACCTCAGTCATCTGCTCGTTGACGATTATGCTGATGCTCTCCGCATTGCAGCGGCAGAAAAGGTTTATCAGGCGGCCTATCATCGGTTCGCCACAGATGTCGACAAGCGGTTTTGGTTTTGCCACGCCCTCTTGTGCGAGACGCGAACCCTCGCCGGCGGCTATTATCGCATAGTTCATTTTTCTTTCGTTTTTAAGCGTTAAGGATTTCCGACGACTCATCATCGTCCTTTGTCAAGTCGAGCACCTCCTTGTCGCCGCTCTTATCGTAGTACTGGCGACGCAACGGATGTGCGTTCATTTCATAAAAGCGCGTGCGGTTTCTGAAGATGTCGATAGCTTTGAAAATCGCAGAGCGCAGCGAGGCCTCGCTTGCCTGGTTCTTTCCGGCGATGTCATATCCAGTGCCGTGGTCGGGCGAAGTGCGCACATACGGGAGTCCGGCAGTGAAATTCACGCCGTCGTCCATCGCGATTGTCTTGAACGGAGCCAGACCCTGATCGTGGTACATGGCAAGCACACCATCGAAGTGCGTATACTGCCCGCTGCCGAAGAATCCGTCTGCGGCATACGGTCCGAATGCCATGATTTTTCTTGAATAAGCCTCTTCAATGGCAGGCGTTATCACCTCCTTCTCCTCCGTGCCGAGCATACCGTTCTCCCCGGCATGCGGATTGAGCGACAGCACAGCGATGCGCGGCTTTATGATGTCGAAATCCTTTTTCAAGGAATCATTGAAGATTTCAAGTTTCTCCACGATGGCATCTTTTGTTATCGCCTCAGGCACCTGAGCCAAAGGCAAGTGGGTGGTGACCAGCGCCACGCGCAGATGGTCGTCGAAAAGAATCATCAGCGCCTTGTTGCCCTCGCCGATGCGCGACTCCAAAAACTCCGTGTGACCCGGAAAATGGAAATCGTCGCCCTGGATGGAGTCTTTGTTGATAGGCGCCGTCACCATTACGTCGATGATGCCGTTGCGCAGGTCGTCGGCAGCACGTTTCAGCGCAGCCAGCGCAGCCTTTCCGGCAGCCTCGCTCGGCGATCCGAGCTCGATTCTCACCTCACCGTCGACCACTTCCACCAAGTTGTTGACACCGTCGGCGGCATCCTCCGCCCGCGGCACAAGCGTGAAGTTCACGTTTCCCATCTCCAAAGCCTTGCGATGGTATGACAGCGCCTTCGACGAGCCATAAACAATCGGCGTGCACAGATCCGTCATCAAAGGATCCTCAAGCGCCTTCATTATCACTTCATATCCAATCCCGTTGATGTCCCCGTGGGTAATGCCAACGCGTATTTTTTTGTTCTGAGCCATATTATGCATTTTTTTCAATCTACAAAAATACGAAAAATCTGCGAGATAGCGAGAATTTAACAAAAAAGTAGTGTCAGGCGGTCAATATCACGCTGAAAATTCGTATTTTTGCAGACTGATTGCAAACAATGCATACAAGGCAACTGTATTATTGCCAACATTTTGATGTTCAATGCGTAAGAAATGGACAATTCAATAAAGCAACATCTGCTCGACCACCGCTACCTGCGGATGGCTCAGATATGGGCGGAAAATTCATATTGCCGGCGCCGCCAAGTGGGCGCGCTGCTGGTCAAGGACAAAATGATTATCTCCGACGGGTTCAACGGCACTCCTTCGGGCTTTGACAACGTTTGTGAGGACGAGACCAACCACACCTACCCATACGTGCTCCATGCCGAGGCAAACGCCATCACGAAAGTGGCGCGAAGCAACAACAGCAGCGACGGCGCCACGCTCTATGTGACCGACTCGCCATGCATCGAGTGCGCCAAGCTGATAATCCAAGCCGGCATCAAGCGCGTGGTCTTCTCCAAGCTCTACCGGCTCAGCGACGGACTCGACCTTTTGCGCGAGGCAGGAGTGGAATGCTCTTTTATCAACACTGACACTGAAGCGGAAAACAATCTATAACAAACAACAATAGAATGAGAATTAAACATAATTCCATAATTTGGTATCCATTGGTTATCTCGATAGCGATTGTGCTCGGTATCGTCATAGGCAACTACATATCAACAAAAAAATTCACACTCGACAAAGACCGCAAGATCAATGCCGTGCTCAACCTGATCCAAAGTGAATATGTCGACTCCATCGACGTGAAGGACCTTGTAGAGCAAGCCATTCCAGCAATCATCGGCAACCTCGACCCGCATTCATACTACATTCCCGCCTCCGACATCCGTGCAGAGAACGAGAAACTTGACGGCTCGATGAGCGGCATCGGCGTGTCGTTCTTCATGATGAACGACACCGCCAACGTTGACCAAGTGATTCCCAACGGACCGGCGGAAAAAGTGGGAATGCTTGCCGGCGACCGCATAATCTCGGTCAATGGAGAGTCGATTGTCGGCGGCACGCTGACGGCAGAGGGCATCCGCAGCAAAATCCGCGGAGAAAAAGGCACAAAGGTGAGAATCGGAGTGAAACGCAACACATCAAAGAAGACGCTGACTTTCACCATCACACGCGACGACATCCCGATGAACACCATCGACGTGTCGTATATGCTTGACGACAAGACAGGATACATCAAAATCGCACAGTTCGGAAAGAACACATACGATGAGTTTTTCGCAGCGTTGTCGAAGCTGAAGAAAGACGGCGCCTCCCACTACATCGTCGACCTCCGCGGCAACCCCGGCGGATATATGGAAATGGCTATCCTGATGGTCAACGAATTTTTGGAACAGGGCGAACTTATTGTCTACACAAAAGGACGCAAAGAGCGTGAGGACATACAGGTGTGGAGCGATGACCAAGGCTCATTCCACGACGCT